>Ga0256405_10000416_pt1 | contig 140461 bp, 104 predicted proteins | sample RumenRJG_02DNA_FD_189096 | JGI IMG/M metagenome (GOLD analysis project Ga0256405, IMG submission 189096) | Bovine rumen microbial communities from Lethbridge, Alberta, Canada - RJG_02 | ecosystem: Host-associated > Mammals > Digestive system > Stomach > Rumen | place: Canada: Alberta...
ACGGAACCCTGCATTACACAGCCGAGCTGCAGCAGAATCAGACCTGCCGTCTGCGGAATCTTCCGGAAAACGCACGCTACACCGTCACAGAACCTGCAACAGCCTTCTATCAGGCGGAATATCAGATTACAGGCAACGACGGAGCGGTGATCCGGCAGGCGGCTTCTGCCAACACGCTCACGAACACAGCCTTGTCCACCGCCGAAGAAACCGTAGACGCAAACGATCTGGACGTTTCCATCGTCTATACCAACCGCTACCGGGCGTCGGATTACGTTCTTCCGGCAGCCGGAACTGACGACAGGCGAATGATAATGCTTGTACTGCTTTCCGGATTGCTGACGTTTGGCGCCGTGTACTGGTTTGTCGGCAGGAAGCGAACCTGATATACACTGCAAAGAAAACGATATCATCTGCAAGGAAACCAATATCTGCCGCAAAGAAACGATATCTGCGACAAAGACTCTGATATCTGCCGCAAAGCATTGATAAAAATTGAAGTAGACTAAAAATTGCTGCGTGCCTGTTTCAGAGCAGGCACGCAGCAGCTTTTCAAAAAGGAAGTGCGATGATGAAACTGTCATTTATTGACAAAGGACATGAATTCGACTTTGGTCGTGTCAGTCAGGATTATGCAACGTATCGTGATATTTATCCGGCAAATATGTATGAAAAGCTTATGCAGTTCGGCATCGGGAAATCCGGTCAGCGCATTCTTGATCTGGGAAGCGGCACAGCCGTACTCCCCTGCAGAATGCATCATACCGGGGCTGATTTTGTGGCAACAGACATTTCTGAGGAACAAATCCATATCGGCAGGGACATTGTCAAAGCGCTCGACATTCACAATATACAGTTCAAGGTATGTGCAGCCGAGGATACAGGTTTTTCTGACAATGAATTTGATGTTGTCACAGCGGTACAATGCTTTCAGTATTTCAAAACAGAGCAGGCAATTCCGGAGATTTACCGCATTTTGAAACCACAGGGATTGTTCTGTAAAATATTTATGGACTGGCTTACTTATGAAGACAAAATCATAGCAGAAATGGAAGAACTTGTGCTGAAATATAATCCGCAATGGAGCGGAAGCGGTTTTCATGACTATCAATACCATTATCCGGAATGGGCTCGCAGCCGGTTTCAGATAGACACCATTCATTCCTACAACGTACAAATACCGTTTTACAAAGAAAATTGGATCGGCAGAATCAAAACCTGTCGGGGGATCGGCGCAAGTCTGCCTGCGGATCGAATAGCCGCATTTGAATCAGAATATCGCAGGCTGTTGCAGCCCTACGATGAGCCGCTGCAGCTAAAGCACCAGATTCACATTGAAATTTACCGCAGCACAAAAGATGGATTCCTTGACGAATAATACAGATTGTTGTCAAGTTAAATATTATACGATTTGTATATTCTAATGTTTACCATGCGTCTTTCTATACGATTTGTAGCATTCCTTAGTAAGAGCCATACTATTATACATTTTGTATTACTATTTAGTAATATACAATTTGTAGATACCGTTATGATCAGCAGACAGCTTAAAGCATGATTATACTATTAGTATATATCAGTTGATTATAATACATACTGTATATAACGAAACTGTTATACTACATCATATAATATACTATTTGTATAGTATCATCATTTTTTACGATTTGTATATTATGGCATTAAAAAACAACCGCCCTATTGGGCGGCTGCTTTTATGTGTTGGCATCTTCCTATTTTTCCGGATCGTCACCAATCAAGTATCTTCGGCACTAATGAGCTTAACTTCCGTGTTCGGCATGGGAACGGGTGGACCCTCATCGTTATCAACACCAACTATTCAATTTCTTATCGCTTTCAACGACTTAATTATTATAGCATCAGTTCTGAAAAAAGTCAATCATTTTATTTATACAATTTGTATTTTTTGTCTTATGAAATCGCACAATATTACAACAAGTAGTATTTTCTTTTTTAACTCGGAGCAAAGCCCGATGTAAGCTCGCTTAACATCGGCTGCATTGATCCAACCTCACCGCAGGAGCTTTAGCTCCTCGGGGTTTCAGTGGGGGATTATAACCCCCACTGAAAGTCCGAATGTCACCCGCCGCCTAAGGCGGGGGACATCGGTGATTGGTTATATGTGAGGATATGGTGAAGGTTACTTGGTAACGGTCAGCGTCAGAGTTTTCTTGGAAACCTGACCGTCAGGGGATTTCGCTGTTACAAGAATATCATAGTTAGTTGCCGCACCGGGCTTCAGGACAAAAATGTTGTTGGTGCTGTTGACGGCAACATTCGTCCACTTGGTGGAGGAGGACTTCTTGTACTGTACAGAGAAGGTATAGGGCTTTTCGCCGTTTTCAGCAAAGCACCGCACCTTGACCTTCTCGCCCAGCTTGATGGTGTCGGCATTGAGCTTCGATGTATTGGTGAAGGGCTTCTTCACGGCAAGGGTCATGTCCTTGCGGGCGATTTTGCCGCTTGCATCCTTCACTGCGACCCGCACCTCATACGCCACCGCCGCTTTTGGAGTAATCGTCACGATGCTGTTGGCCTTGTAACCTTGTGCAATCGACCACTTGGTGGTGCCTGCCTTGCGGTAGTAGACGGCGTAGGTGTAGCCTTTTTCACCGCCCGAGGCTTTGCAGTTCACAGTAACGCTCTTTCCGAGAATCACGCTGTCAGCGGACAGCTTCGATGTATTGGAAAGCGGGACAATTTCTTTGAACGGAATGTTGTTGATCGCAGCATAGGTTTCCGCATAGCTGTCCGCCTTGCCCTTGATGATCACATTTTCGCAGTATGCAAACGCATCCTCTCCGATACTCGTCACGCTGTCGGGAATTGTGACGGAGGTCAGGCTGGTGCAGTCGTAAAACGCCCCCTCATCGATACTCGTCACACTGTCGGGAATTGTGACGGAGGTCAGGCTGGTGCAGTCGGAAAACGCCCAGAACCCGATACTCGTCACGCTGTCGGGAATTGTGACGGAGGTCAGGCTGGTGCAGTTGGCAAACGCACCCCCTCCGATACTCGTCACGCTGTCGGGAATTGTGACGGAGGTCAGGCTTTTGCAGCCGGAAAACGCATAGTTCCTGATACTCGTCACACTGTCGGGAATGGTGACGGAGGTCAGGCTTTTGCAGCCGGAAAACGCCTCATCTCCGATACTCGTCACGCTGTCGGGGATGGTGATTTCACTATCATTTCCGTAATAATCGTAAAGAATGTTTCTAACGACAACAAATCCGTTTTTATCTGCAAGACCTTTACAACCACGAAACGCCTTATCTCCGATACTCGTCACACTGTCGGGAATGGTGACGGAGGTCAGGCTGGTGCAGTCGGAAAACGCACACGCATCGATCCTCGTCACACTGTCGGGAATTGTGACGGAGGTCAGGCTTTTGCAGCCGGAAAACGCCTCATCTCCGATACTCGTCACACTGTCGGGAATTGTGACGGAGGTCAGGCTGGTGCACTTGAAAAACGCATACTTCCCGATACTCGTCACGCCGTTAGGAATCGTGACAGAGGTCAGGCTGGTGCAGTCGCAAAACGCAACCCCTCCGATACTCGTCACGCTGTCGGGAATTGTGACGGAGGTCAGGCTGGTGCAGCCTTCAAACGCATAGTCCCCGATACTCGTCACGCTGTCGGGAATTGTGACAGAGGTCAGGCTGAAGCAGTTGAGAAACGCCCCATCTCCGATACTCGTCACGCCGTTAGGAATCGTGACAGAGGTCAGGCTGGTGCAGCGGTCAAACGCCCAATCTCCGATACTCGTCACGCTGTCGGGAATCGTGACAGAGGTCAGGCTGATGCAGTTGTAAAACGCCCTATCTCCGATACTCGTCACGCCGTTAGGAATCGTGACAGAGGTCAGGCTGATGCAGTTGTAAAACGCCCTATCTCCGATACTCGTCACGCTGTCGGGAATTGTGACGGAGGTCAGGCTTTTGCAGCCGGAAAACGCCTCATCTCCGATACTCGTCACGCTGTCGGGGATGGTGATTTCACTATCATTTCCGTAATAATCGTAAAGAATGTTTCTAACGACAACAAATCCGTTTTTATCTGCAAGACCTTTACAACCATGAAACGCCTTATCTCCGATACTCGTCACACTGTCGGGAATGGTGACGGAGGTCAGGCTTTCACAAAATTCAAATGCACTGTCTCCAATACTCGTCACACTGTCGGGAATGGTGACGGAGGTCAGGCTTTTGCAGCCGGAAAACGCCTCATCTCCGATACTCGTCACACTGTCGGGAATTGTGACGGAGGTCAGGCTGGTGCACTTGTAAAACGCATACCTCCCGATACTCGTCACGCCGTTAGGAATCGTGACAGAGGTCAGGCTGGTGCAGTCGCAAAACGCATACCTCCCGATACTCGTCACGCTGTCGGGAATTGTGACGGAGGTCAGGCTGGTGCAGTCTTCAAACGCATAGTCCCCGATACTCGTCACGCTGTCGGGAATTGTGACAGAGGTCAGGCTGGTGCACTTGTAAAACGCATACCTCCCGATACTCGTCACGCCGTTAGGAATCGTGACAGAGGTCAGGCTGGTGCAGTCTTCAAACGCATAGTCCCCGATACTCGTCACGCTGTCGGGAATCGTGACAGAGGTCAGGCTGATGCAGTTGTCAAACGCCCTATCTCCGATACTCGTCACGCCGTTAGGAATTGTGACAGAGGTCAGTTTGGTGCAGTAGAAAAACGCACCCCCCCGATAATCGTCACGCCGTTAGGAATTGTGACGGAGGTCAGGCTTTTGCAGCTGGCAAACGCCCAATTTCCGATACTCGTCACGCTGTCGGGAATTGTGACGGAGGTCAGGCTGGTGCAGTCTTCAAACGCATAGTCCCCGATACTCGTCACGCTGTCGGGAATTGTGACAGAGGTCAGTTTGGTGCACTTGAAAAACGCACCCCCCCCGATAATCGTCACGCCGTTAGGAATTGTGACGGAGGTCAGGCTTTTGCAGCTGGAAAACGCCCAATTTCCGATACTCGTCACTTTCTTGCCGTTAATGGTGGACGGAATGACAACTTCCGTATCACTGCCTTTGTACCTGGTGATGGTAACACCGCCGTCCTCGTTGACTTCATATTCAAAGTTCCCGTCCGCTGTGGTTTCTGCCGCACTGACGGTGACGGCCGTATCGACAAATGGCACCGCACCTGTCGCACCAACACCCGCCAGCATCAACGCCGACAGTGCCACAACGCACATTCTTTTCAGCAACTTGCCCTTCATGTGTAAACACTCCTTTAGATTGATGATATTCGTTTGCGACAACTTCCAACAACAATTGTTTTTGTCATCTTTAGGGTAATTATACTCCGAAAATATGATAGCGTCAACACATAAATCCCACCTTTGGGATAAAAAATAGCAAAGGTGCTGTGTTGACATGAAGATTTACAACTATAACCAATCACCGATGTCCCCCGGGTCTCGCCTGTCGGGTGCGTGACCGGTGCGTGACCGCACTGGACGAATCCGCTGTTACTTCATACAAATCTGCTCATTTTATTCCGCAGGCGTCCGGGTGCGTGACCGCACTGAACAAGTCCGCTGTTGCTTAATTCAAATTTGCCACTTCTATTCCGCTGCTGATCAGACATTCCGCCGTCACAAGCCTGACGGCTTGCTTGTGGCTGTTTCCTTTGAAATCGCAGATTCAGTTTACGCAATCACTTCACCGTGCCTGCTATGTGCGTGACCGGTGCGTGACCGCACCGGTCGAATATGTTCCGGTAACGATCTTTACATAGTCGCTTAATATGCTTCAAAAACGAAATCGACAGTGGAGGCACTCCGCCGGTGCTTCTGCTTCGCAGAGGTGTCCACTGGACACCCGCACCCTCTTAGGCGGCGGGGGACATCGGTGATTGGTTATAATATACTATTTGTATTATGGTTATTTTACAATCTGTATATTTCCGATTGTTCAAGCATGACAGATAACCATAAAGTGTAAACCGCATCGCATTTTCGTAACGCAAGCTTGCTTTAGCCTCAGTGCTGTCAGAATACCGCTGCTAAAAAAGGTATATGCATTCTCAGCGGTTCTGACTGTCAGCCTACCGGTTGTATTATTTACTATTTGTATATTTTGTTATATATCAACAGTTTGTATTGTTGCTTGCCATAAAAAGCGGTGTAATTCCCGCAAGAGGAAATACACCGCTCATTTACTTATTATCGGTTACTCAGCGATGACACCATCATTCGCTGCGTTTTTTCTTAGCGATCAGTACAAAAGCACCTGCTGCAGCAGAACCGATCACAAAGAGTACAACCATTGTTGCAGAAGTAGAATCTGCAGTTTTTACATTCTCATCACCGGGAGTGATAACAGAAGACTGACCATCAGTACCGGAAACGGTTGAGGTAGGTTCTGTTGAAGTCTGTGTGTCGTCGTCAGGCAGAGGCTTAGACTCTTCAGACTCTTCAGAATCTTCAGAATCTTCTTTGGAAGCTTCCTGCTCATCCAATTCTTCAATCAACTGTCCGCTGATCGGCCAGTAGTCAATCATATCTGCCTGCGTAAACTCATCACTGTTGACAAAAGAATCCGGATTTGCTTTTGCTTCCTCATCTACCTGATAAGTGCACAACGCAATGATCAGCTTTGCACTCTTAGCGTTTGCCGAAACAGTTACTGTACCATTAATCTGGCTGTTCTGGGTACGGTCATACTCAGCCTCATATTTACCCCAGCTCAGATCCCATGCGCCGTCTGCACGAACCTTATATTCATAGGTTTCACCGGCTTTCAGCCCGTCTATTACTGCGTAATAAATGCCGATGCCATACTTATCTTCCATGGGAACGTCTTTGCTCCACTCGTTGAAGCTGCCGATTGCCCCAAAGGTATGCTCGGTGTTCTGAGGAACAAAGGTATAGCTCAGAACGGGCCATACTTCCATCAGATCTTCTTTTGTAGAAGAGGGATCATAGATCAGCGAATCGGGGTTCATCAATGCCATAGGATCACAAAGCTGAGTGTTCAGCATAACAACCAGTCTTTCGCCCTCTTTGACAGAAACCTTACAGTTGGTCTGGCTGTTCTGGGTGCGGTCATACTCCGCTTCATATTGTCCCCAGCTCAGATCCCATGCAGCGTCTGCACGAACCTTGAACTCATAGTCGCCTGCCGGCAGACCGTCAATATAACCTACATAGTTGCCGGGAAGCACGTCACTCATTTCATACATCGGAACGTCTGCCTGCCAGTCGTTGAAAGAACCGATAATGCTGTAACGGGACGGTACAAGCTTGTCGGGATCCGGATCCGGCTCAGGATCAGGCTTGGGATCATCGGGATTATATCCGGGATAATTTGTCCACTTTGTACCGTTATAAAGCTTTTTGTCGGTATAGCCCATGGTCATGCCTGCCTGCATGGCACCGGGGATCTGATCACCTGCGCCGTTGTTGAAGATGATCATGATATGCTTGCAGGAAGCAAACTGCTCAGGAAGCTGATAGCTGTAATAATCCTCGCCGCAATCGGTCATCTTCACGCCGGGCCATTCGCCGTTTGTAATAGTAACCGCACCGCTTTCATCGTAAACGTAGATATTAACGGTATCCCAGTTGGACTTGCTGTTGTCAAATACTATGCCGCCTGCTTCTACAGCCGGAATGGTTCTGCTTTCAAGCTTCTTGTAATGATAAGAAGCGGTAACCGTCTTGCCGTCCGAACCGTCTGCGGTCAACTTCAGATAAACGTCTGCCGGAGCAGCAACATCTTCTGCGATCACTACAGTGTCACCGTCAGCAAAATCACCGTTGTCATAAACAGCGCCGTCACCGTCAACAACCTGATACTTGGCATTTGTAACAGCTACGGCATGGAGCGTAACCTGTAAAGAACCTAAAAATTCGGTATCCATCTCCGGCTCGGCATAAACCTTGCTCAAGAACGGAGAATCATAAATAACAGCAATACCGCTGTCGCCTACCGAACCGCTGATCGTATCGGCAGTAACGGTAAATTCATTGCCTGTTACTTCATCATAATAAGTGCCTGCAGGAACAAGACCGCCGGCATTCTCTACACTGACATCTCCGGTGCTGTTGCCGCATACGATAACTGCACCGCCCTCACGGGCTACAACTGCATTATTGTCAGAATTTGCATAAGCCTCAGCCTTGCCGACCATGGCATTATGGAAATGGTTAACAGCCGCAATTTCAGGGGAAGTAAAGTGCATACTGCCCTTAACGCCTGTTCTGATGCTGTCCTTGGCTACTGCAAAGGGACGGGACAGATACAGCGCCGTAGCGTCTGCCTTGGCTGCTGCAACAGCATAGGCTTTGTCGATGACGTTCTGTGAATAGCTGTTGGTGCCTGCGCCCTCGCCGTTGGAATAAGTATCGTGGCTCTCGCCCCAATATACCAGCTTATCAGCGCTGACGCCCTCAAGCGTCCAGTTTTCTACGGCAGAAGGAGCCTTTCCGTTTTTGAAGGAGCCTGCCAGCAGAGAACAAAGGGTATTGTCTGTTACGGAAACATAATCCGTATATTCTTTCATCAGTGCTTCGCCGCCATCTGAAACAGGGCCGTCAAGAATTTCACCGTAGTTGTACAGTCCGGAAGCGGTTACTGCCGGCCAGAAATTGCAGCCCTCGCTGGGCAGACCGATGTGCTTGGCAGCGTCCCAACGGATACCGTCAACGCCCAGTTCCTTCAGCTCGTTGACAAAACCGCTGACAACACTCTGTACATAACTGTCTTCAGAGTTCAGATCAGGCATACCCAGATCTCCGTGAGTTACCTGATAGCGGTCGGCATAGCTGCCGATTTTACCCTTATTGTGCCAGTACTTGTCATCTTTCAGATCGCTCTGAATGGTGTCGTGGTCGCCTGCCAGATGGTTGGCTACAACGTCGACAATCACCTTGATGCCATACTGTTCAGCAGCATCGCAAAGCTCTTTGAGCTCATCACGGGTACCGAGGTCACCGTTTTCAGCTACTGTAAAAGACAGCGGCTGATACAGCCAATACCAGGGGCCTGTGCCGGCAGCAGGCTGTACGGGAGAAGTCTGTACAGCGGAGAAGCCTGCTTTTGCAATCTGGGGAAGCTCCTCTTTAATATCGGAATACTTCCAGTCAAAGCAATGCAGAATCACGCCGTCCTGAATATTCTCCACAAGACCGTACTCCTCTGCAGGAGCTGCCGTAGCTGTGGTTGACAGCATACCCATTCCGGCAAAGGACGATACTGCCAGAGCCGCCGTAACAGACAGACAAGCTGCTTTTTTGCCAAAGCTGTGCTTTACTGCGCCTGTTTTGGTTTTCACATGAATCACACTCCTAAAAAATTTTCAGCTTATCCCTGTCAGCAAACAGGTGCAAAAGCTGTTATACATATTCATCATAGCACTTTTCACCCTTTTTTGCAAACAAAAAATACGGCATTTCAGCCGTATTTTTCCTTTTGAGAAAGGGCACCATTATTCCATGCTCCCTGTTTTTTGTGTCACTTTACAAAATACTGCCTGATAAACTATGTAAATCTCTCATTTTGAGGCAGTGTTTCGTTTTTGTTACTAATTATTGAGATTCTATTTTGTCATTTGTCACAAAAGATATCTGCCGGCAGTTCCTTTTGATGACCGTAATAAGCCTTTTGCAGCTCGTACAGATCCCTCAGATCAAAGCCGCCGTCACGGTTGACATCTGCCGCTTGTTGCTGCAAGCCTGACAGTTCCTGTTTACCCACGCTGCTCTTTGCCGCCGCTGTGATATCCGAAGTGTTGACGCTGCCTTCCCCTGTAACGTCTCCGTAAACTACCGTATAGTACCGCCGCTCTTCTTCCGCTGTCCTGAAGATCAGACAAAACCCTGTGCCGATTGTTCCGCTGTGAAACTCATTTTCACGGTAATCCAGCACACTCACTTCACAGTCCGGGTAGATCAGGTTTTGTTTCAGAACTGCCGCTGTTGTCCCGATGGGAATGTCCGATATCACGTCGCCGCTGATATGATACCGTTCGCTGCTCACCTTCAGCGGAACGGCTTGGGCAGCTTTGCCGACCTGCGACGAATGCGGTTCTGAACCGTCGCTGTCCGGTTTGTTGACAGATTGTTGCGACGACTGCCGCTCTGACGACTGTGAGTTGTCCTGCGTACGGTGGGAAACCTGTGATACACTGCTTTGATCAGACGCTTTATCTTGTCCGACCGGTACAAAATCCGATGCGTCACATATGACAAGTTCATTTCCGCAAAGTACCGCAAGGGCATTGCCTCCGGAAACAAGCTCACAAGCAGGCTGTACCGAAGGCTGAAAAGTTCCCGTCAGCTCCATATCCATGTTCCACTGCATAATCGTATGGTCAGAAACAGTATATAACCAACCGTCAGCATAACAAACAGAGGCATCACCTGTCACAAACAGCCGCCGGAAACCGTTTATCCCGTCAAAGCGATATACCACTCCCCGACTGTCACAGCAATAGCCGCCGTTCAGCCTGAAAGGACAGACCGGTACGTCACACGTAACCGTTCTGCCGCTGTCCGGACAAAATAGCCCTTTATCCGTCAGAGCATATACCGTTGCGCTGTCCTCTGACAAAAAGATCGACCGTACCGATGCATCTGTCCGAATCTCTCCGTCAGGAGTGCTGTACTGTCTGTATCTTCGTATCACTCTGTCTTCTCCCTGGTCCGTCAGATACACAGTATTTTGTTTGTCAATTGCCAGACAGCCATTCTTTGGCAGAGCATCGGCAATCAGCTCTGTAACAGCGCTTGTCGGAGAAAAAATACTGCACACCCTGCCGAACTGACTGATCAGATAAACCTTATCACCGTTGGTGACCAGCGACGTGGCATCAGCCGCTTCCGGAGTGCCGCATTGTCTTTTTCCATGCTTGTCACAAGCATACAGCGTATTCATTTTTCCGTCACGATACAGCAGATAAAAGCTGTCCCCTTCACCGGAATACAGCATTGCTTCACAATTACCTTCTGCCGTCGTTGGCACCGCTAACGCCTTTCCCCATATCATGACCACCGCCAGCAAAATACATACTGTCACTTTCGTATACTTCATTTTTCCGACTTCCCGAACACTGTCCTTTCAAGACAGTTCTTACTTTACCAACAGTATACACTGTTTTTCGACATTTTTCACTGCCCAGTTCTTTCACACAATAATCATATTTCAATCACATATCATACGGTTCTTTAACGCATAGTTTTTGATTCACCCCTTGCCGTGCGTCTGTCGTTAGAGTGTTTCGCTGCCTGCGGGCAGCGAGTCGGGGGGACTTTTGCGAAAAAGTCCCCCCGACACCCCCGAAAACGTTATTGACGCATTCAGTGTAATGCAAAACTTCTGTTTGCTGCCATCACTCTCTTTTTTCATTTTCTAAACGAGGGCTTTTGCGTAAAAGCCCCCCGACACCCCCGAAAACGTTGATGACGCATTCAGTGTAATGCAAAACTTCTGTTTGCTGCCATCACTCTCTTTTTTCATTTTCTAAACGAGGGCTTTTGCGTAAAAGCCCCCCGACACCCCCGAAAACGTTGATGACGCATTCAGTAGGAAACAAATCTTCTGTTTGCATTCAATACTTTCTTTTCTTTCATCTTTTTTTGGGCTTTTGCGTAAAAGCCCCCCGAACACAAAGTAGGCACGGTGAAGTGGGTGCGTGAGATAAACCTGCAATTTTAAGAGGAAGCAGCCACAAGCAGCCCTTTAGGGGCTGCGACGGCGGAATGCGAAAATAGCAGCGGCGGATTGCCGCTGCCCGTGCCGAATGCCTGCGGAACTAAAGTTTGAATTTGTAAGAAGTGAGTGAGCGACAGCGAACGTCAGCGGAATAGTCCTGTGCGGTCACGCACCGACGGCGAAATGCGAAAAAGGCAGCGACTGTTCGTCGCTGCCCGTGCCGAATGCCTGCGGAACTGAGGTGACAAATTTGTTTTAAGTGAGTGAGCGTCAGCGAACGTCAGCGAACTCGACAGCGGAGGCACTCCGCCGGTCACGCACTCCGCAAGAATGATATCGTGTTTTATTTGTTGTTCTTTCCGGCAATTTGAATGATGAGATCAAGGATCTTGACATAGAGCCACAGCAGCGCAAAGGAAAGACCAAACGCAGCATACCACTCATACTTGGCAGGAACCTGTCCTTCTACCATATCCTGCACAGCAGCAAACTCTGAAATCAGGAACATGGTTGCGATGACAATGGAAATCAGTGTCATGATAATGGAAATCCAGAAATTGTTCATAATGCTGCTGACAAATCCGTTAACACCGGGAATAAAGCTGCATACCAGAATAACCAGTGACAAACCCAGCATAGAAATGAGCAGCGTCAACAAAACTGCCCTGAATTTTTTCGTTACTTTAATCACACCGGTAGCATAGAGAATCGCCATGGTCAAAACAACAACAACTGTTACTGCCAACGCCAGCAAACCGAGATATTCCATGTGCTGTCCGCCGAGAATGGTAAAGATCACACCGGAAATAATCACGCCCTGACACAGTGAATAAAGCGTACCTGTTACGGGAATGGTCTTGGGTACAAAGGCTGCTAAAAGCTGTGCAACAATCGCAATCACCGAAGCCGCCAGTATGGTAATCGCCTGCGGAATGGAAATGGCAAAAGCAAAGCCTTTATAGTTCAGCCCTTCAATCTGATCCTGATACTGGAACACGGATAACTGCGCCACTAAATAACCGACAATTCCTACAACTGTCATCAGCAGCAAAAAGCCTGTTTTCATAGCGATACCGCCATAGGTGGCGGCATGACCGTCCTCTGCCCGTTCGTTGATCTTCGTTACCCTGTTCATTACAGGATTTGCACGAAACAATGAACTTCTTTTCGTGGTCTTCTGTCCGTTGTTGGTATTCATTACAATTCCTCCTTACAATCAAAGCTAACCGGAAATTTTCAAGAAACCTTGCCGGCGCTGACCGTCAGACTGCACCGTTTCGGTTTTTGTTGTGTTAATCATACATCTAATTAACTTGTTAAGTATATAGTATCATGTTTTCTCCGCTGTGTCAACCGTTTTTTCGTCACAACACATTCTATTCATGTGCTTTTTGACGATAACATCGCTGATTTTCAAAAAAGCAGCAACAGCCGAAGCTTGCTGTCTTAGCCTGTCCGTTACTGCTTGATGCAGCTTCTGAGTGTTGTGCAGCATATTTTTCCACCGCCTGCACAAAATTTTCAGGGTCAAGGGACTTCTTGCCCGTTCAGGTTAAAATCAGCCGTCAGGGAAACAATCAATCTGCGTAATGATCGACAATCGTTTCTCCCTTTGCCTGAGTCAGCATCGTCGGAATATTGTCGGCATTGCTGCCAAAGGCGGAAAACGTCGCCATGGTAAACAGTACGTCGGTTACACCCATCTGATTGATAAAATCCACCAGATTGGGATTGAAATAACGCATATCGGCGATATAGATCTCTTCAAAGGAGTTCATCAGATTGCCCGGAACAGCGTTGCCGTAGCTGTCTTTTATCACCATCAGCTTTCTGCCGTTTTTGACGTTGGTACGAATCTTGACAATCTGTTCGTCTCCGCCAAAGAAAGTCAGATATGCATTGGACTGGGGATCACCGACTTCCTTGAAATAACTGCCCGTGTAGTCAAAATTGAAGGAAGTGTCGTAAAAATCCGTCTTGCAGCTTTCGTAATTGTCGGGAATATAGTAAGTAAAGTCTTCCGGATCATTCTTGATGTTGATATCTCCGCCGGAGAATGCGTACATGGTTCCGACAAATCCACTGATGGTAACCGGCTTGAAGCTGTTCAGCGGCTTGAAGTCAACTCCTGCCGCATTCGCAAAAGCCTCGGCAGCATAATAGGCTCCCAGCGGCATCCAGTGATGGTCGGTCCGGCAGTATATCTCTTCACCGGTGTGCTGTTCCAGCGCAGAATAAGCGTCTACCGTGATAATGCCGTCATTCAGACGGGCAGCCACCTGATCAAACGCATCTTTCTGGTCGGCAGAATAATCACTGTATTCCTCCGGCAGATAAAATGCACACGACAGCGGATCAATCATGGAGTAAATTCTGATATGATCGTCAAGCTGTGAGCGCAGATCATTCAGAGCGTCAGCGTAAGTATTGCCGCTACCGCCGCCAAACAGTTCCATCGCCCTGTAATGACCGTTCTGGTGAACGACTACAACGCCGTTTTCTACCGATACTTCTGTTTCATCAGAAGACTCTTCCTCTTCGGAAGACTGCTGCTCCTGTGAAGTCTGCGTTTCAGAGGGCTGTTCTTCACGGGATAGCTGCTCAGAGGGCTGCTCTGCTGCAGACGGCTGAGTGCCTTGCTGATGATCCGATGAAGCGGTATCTATTGCCGCAGCACTGTCAGCAGCAGATGCCCCGTCAGCGTTTTGTCCTTTCCCTCCGCAGCCCGTCATGGCTGCAGCGCAGAGCAGACCACACAAAAACACGGAAATTGCTTTTTTCATTTTCATAATCCTCTCTTTCCTGAGCTGTCATTTCTGTCATTATCATACCATTACAACAGCACCATTATTATATATTTTTTTGATGCTGTTTGTAAAGACATCTTTCCGTTTTGTCATCATGTTTGCGGTTTTGTCATCATTTCTTTTCCGCCAGACCACCGCTGACCGGACTATCTGACAGCTCCGCTCACTATCAATTATAGCGGCGTTGTCTGACCGCTTGTGTCAAAGACCGTTTACGAAACGGTATGGATATCAAGCTGCCGATACGGAATTCGTATTCCTGCCCCGGCAAGTCCGTCCTGTATGGTTTTCATTACCTCACGGCGGATATCAGGGCGGTCGTCAGGCTCGCAGAAAAACCGTATTTTATAGTTGACCGCATAATCCGTAAATTCCTGCGTTCCTTTTAACTGACAGTCCTCCACGCCCTCAATCTGCCGTGCCTGTTCACAGATATCCGTCAAAACCGAGAATGCTTTTTTTCTGTCCAGCTCATAAGGCAGCGGCAGATCAATATCAACCAGGTGGGTGAGCTTTCGTATCTTGGAAATATTTCTGTTCATGACGGACAAAACGGACCGGTCGTCCAGAAATTCAATCTTGGTGGTCCGAATGGTAAAGGATACCACAATACCATCTCTCCCGTTAAATTCAACAGCGTCGCCCACCGAAAAGAATTTGTCCAGCATGATTGTCAGCCCTGCAAACATATCCTGCAAGGAATCCTTGACGGCAAACGCTGCTACTGTTGCCAGAATACCGATACCCATCGAAAAACCTGTTACGTTAATCCCGTTTATACTCAGAATTCCGAGAATCGCAATGATAACGATAAACACCTTGATGATCCGGTAACCTGTGAGAAACACGTGATATTTTCGCAGGTCGTCGGATATATGACTTGCTTTCTTGAATTTCTTAAAGCAGATTCTCAGCACAATCAGCGCCGCAACCATCATCAGCAGCACCGCCGCGCTTTGCCAGATTGTTTCCGGACGAAATCTTGTCCATGACTTCATCAACTCATTCAAAAAATTCTGATCCATACCATCGCCGTCCTCAAACTGTGTAAATTCTATCCTTAAATTCTATCCTATTGTATCACTGCCATACCACATTGACAACCGTTTAATGTTCACATACGCCAAAACCGCCGCAGCACCTGCGTTTTGTCACACGGCAGGCGCCTCGGGGCATTCTCTCTTATGTCAGACAAAAGAGGTTGTTGTCAATCGTCGGGATAAATCCGAATGAAAACTTACAAGAAAAACGGAACAAGCGATGGCAAAAAAGCTGTCGCTTGTTCAGCGCTAAGAGATCATTGGCTAAGAAATGATATGCAGAATACGATTTCTGAATCTGCGATAATTGCTGTAACCGTAAGCAATTCTTTTAAGGACTTTGACAAGGGATAGCCGCACGGCAAACCGTGCTTCGTCCGGTCACACCTCTGTGTGATAACCGGGTTTCAGCCCGACACCTGTTCTTTTCTGCCCAAAAAAGAAACGCCCTGCGGCAACCCTTTGCAAGGCTCATACCGTACGGCGTTTCAGCTTTGTTCATGCTTCTTCGGCTTTGCTGTTTAACTCGGAGCAAAGCCCGATGTAAGCTCGCTTAACTTCGGCTGCATTGATCCAGCCTCCCCGCAGGAGCTTTAGCTCCTCGTTGATTGGTTATAGGCTTCCACTACCATCGCCTGCAGCTCTTCTGCCGTATAGCGGAGACGCTTGGCTTCGTCTAACAGTCCGATAATGTATCTTTCCCTGAAAACCTTTCTGCGTTCTTCAATCAGCTTATTGACAGCGCCTTCGGCAACAAACATACCGATACCACGCTTTTTGAAGACAATTCCCTCTGCAACCAAAACATTGATTCCCTTGTTGACAGTCGCAATATTGATGCCGTATTCCTTGGATATCTGTGTGGTAGAGGCAATCTGTTCGCCCTCTTTTACATCTCCTGACAGAATATGATCCTTGATTCCCTCTGCAATTCTGGCAAAAATCGGTATACTTTCTTTGATAACATCCACAGAAAATCACCCTTTCAGAAATTGTGAATTTTTAGTTATACGCTTGAATGATTAACTTGTTATCATTATAGACAATTTTTTGCTGATTGTCAAGCCTTTTTTTCATGTATGCCTCTCCCTCTCTTTGCCGGAAAATTGCATCAGCAAAAAACCATTCTGACTTCTTCTCTTACCTTGCAGATATCTATTCAAAAAACCGACGACTGTGAGCCTGTCAATTTGTTTTTCTGAGCCTTTGCCTATGCGTTTATATCCGTCCGTTGCATCAGCAGTTGCAATCAGCCAGAGGTTTCAAGGAAAGGGTGCGAGGTGTCCGGTTAATACTTCTGCCGCAGGCAAAACACCGACTAAGCCGACAGACAAGAAAAGGGGCGAACCCTTTTTCCGATTAAACCAGAGGGTTGTCCCTTGTGACTGTCAAGCAAGTTTCCCGGCTCTTGCTCACGAAAATCCATTTTGTCAGGGCAGTTACATGGGGAAAACCCTTTTCCGGCGAAAAAAGGGTTATTCCCCATACCCCTTTCCTAAAACCGCTGATTCTCCGGGAAGTTTTTTCCAAACCGGCAGGACTTAATATGCTGTCGACTTTGAAGTTTTGAAAATTGATTTTTCCGGCTCTTGCATGAAAAGTGTTGAAATGCAGACGTCATTATGTTATAATTTTTTTCGGCATTTTACACTATTGTATTGAAAGGATCGACAACCACATGGCATTCTCCGACAAAAAATTCAACTATAAAAAAATTGCTGTACTCGGTATGATATTTTGCGTTCTTACCGTTCTTATCCTGCTTTTTGTCGGGTCCTTCGCACACTGCTCTTCAGGCAGTGAAGCAAGCTCTTCTTCCGAGTCTTCGGCAAACCCGCCTTTAGATCCTTTACACCGACAATACGGTCAACTGGCTGACACCGTGCTCACCATGACAATCGGCGACAGCACCGAAACCCTGACAATCAAGGATTTTGCCGATTGGATAACCGTCAGCGGAACCTACGGTCATTATACCTATACGGTCGACAGCGAAAAAGTCAGCGCCTACACCAAGGCATTGGCTGACAAATACAACAATTATAAAAGCCACGTCACCTTTACCACCGCTTACGGAGAAACGATCACACTTGACAATAACACTACCGGATGGATTTTTGACGACGCCTATGCCGCCTCTGTGCTGGAGCAGCAGCTTGTCACCGCACAGACTGCCAAGTGGAATCTTACAGATAAAAGCCCGGAGAGCAACAGGTGGTGGACACGGGTCGCTTCGGACTACGATGCCGACAAGAAAAAAGGCGACTGTTATGCAGAAGTCAGCATAGCAGACCAATATATGTGGCTGTTCAAAAAAGGGAAGGTTATTCTTGAGGGGCCCGTCGTTACCGGCAATCCCAATACGGGCAACGATACCCCGAAGGGCGCTTACATCATTTATGAAAAAAACAGTCCGGCAACGCTTTACGGTCCCGGATATATCACAGAAGTTTCTTACTGGATGGCTTTCATTGACGACATCGGCTTTCATGACGCCGAATGGCAGGAAAGCTTCGGCGGTGACAATTACCTCTATAACGGCTCTCACGGCTGCGTCAATCTTCCCGTTTATTTTGCAGAGGCACTGTATCAGCAGGTTTATCCCTTTATGCCGGTATATGTATATTGACAAGCTCCACACCGTTTGCATTCCTAATCGGTTCCGGACATTTAACTCGTAGCAAAGCCCGATGTAAGCTCGCTTAACATCGGCTGCATTGATCCAACCTCACCGCAGGAGCTTTAGCTCCTCGGGGTTTCAGTGGGGGATTATAACCACCACTGAAAGTCCGAATGGCACCCGCCGCCTAAGAGGGTGCGGGTGTCCAGTGGACACCTCTGCGAAGCAGAAGCACCGGTGGAGTGCCTCCACTGTCGATTTCGTTTTTGAAGCATATTAAGCGACTATGTAAAGATCGTTACCGGAACATATTCGTCCGGTGCGGTCACGCACCCGGCAGGCGAGACCCGGGGGACATCGGTGATTGGTTATATACAGCCGGAGATTGAAAAAACCGGACATTACACACAGCCTCAGATTGAATAAATCCCGACACTGTATATAGCCGGAGATTGAATAAAAACGGACACTGTACTCAGCCGGAGATTGAAAAAAAACGAACATTACACACAGCCTCAGATTGAATAAATCCCGACACTGTATATAGCCGGAGATTGAATAAAAACGGACACTGTACTCAGCCGGAACTCATAACCGCAGACGCTTTCGCCGCCTCTGTCCGGTCTGTCAAAAAAAGCCCCGTATCCTGCAAGGATACGGGGTGATATTTTTTTGTGCCGAAAAATGCGCCTGACTGCAGGCATCAGTCAGGCGCAGCAGAGTCATTCTTCCGTCATCTGAATATAAGCTTCCGGAATATGCTCCATCGTGTTTCTCAGTGATTCCGCCGACCATGTGATATTCTTGCGGATCACCTTGGCAGGCATTCCTGCGATGATGCAGTTATTGGGGAACTCTCCTTTGACCAGCGTGCCGGCACCGACTACACCGGAATGGCCGATTACGGTTCTGTTCAGGATAATCGAACGCATACCGACCCAGACGTGATCCCCGATTTCGATGACGTTTTTCGGATTTCCCTTTTCCTGCTTGTTAATGCGCTCCTTGGTGACAACGTCGAAAATCGCATGGCCGTCGCCGCAATAAATCTTGATTTCAAAGGAAAACAGGCAGTCCTTGCCGATTTTCAGCGACATTCCGCCCAGCACGGTCATTTCCGTGTCACGCACAAAGGTAGTTTTCTCACCGATAGTAACTTCGGCATCTCCGAACACCGTCAGGTTTACGCCGTCTTCGAACACACATTTTCTGCCGATTTTTACATTGGCTCCGCCAACGGTTTTGGCAGTGATCTGATTATCTTCGCCAAAGGTGCAGGAATCGTCAATGTCGATGGTCACGTCATAAGCATATTCGTCCAGTACGACCCTGCAGGACGGCGCATGAATCCGATTGCCGTATTCGTCACTGTAATCGTCAATGTATGAATCCAGCGTGATTTTATTGTGGTTGATGAAAAAGCAGTCATCAAAATCATTGTAGCCGAAGGAATGAAGCCGAAGCTGCAGATCAAGCTGCTTTTTCATTTTCGGCACGACAATATAATACTTGTCGCTCATATCTTTGATTTCGCCGATGTACACCAGATCGCCGCCCGATTTTTTCTTCACGGTGGTCACCGTCAGACAGTCTGTGATCCCGTATTCCTGCTCCAGAAATTCTTTGTAGATTTTCGCTTCTCCCAGTATGACAATCGTTCTGTTCTTGCGGTACCGGTCAATCAGCACGGAAGCTCTCTTGTAAAACGGCATCATCACTTCTTTGTTCATCATATCGCTCATTTCCTTTCGCTATTTAACTCGGAGCAAAGCCCGATGTAAGCTCGCTTAATATCGGTGATTGGTTATTCCATGATCAGAGCAGCGGTGCAATCAGCTTGAGCAGACCGCCTCTGAACTTGTAAGACATTTTTTCATGCTTGATGGTGTCCGGTGTCACCCTTCTGCATTTTGCCAGCGTCTGCTGAAAATCTTCTTCGATAGACGGTATGCAGTCCACGCCATACAGATAGGTGGCGCACTCAAAATGATGGTACAGACTCCTGTAATCCAGATTGATCGTACCGACAACCGCTTTGACGTCGTCTGACACAAAAACCTTGGCATGGACAAAGCCGGGCGTATATTCGTAAATTTCGACGCCCTGTGCGATCAGATATTTATAGTGTGATTTTGCAAGAGCAAAGGCTGATTTCTTGTCGGGAATGCCGGGAAGAATCAGCTTGACATCAACACCACGCTGGGCCGCATATTTCAGCGCCGTTTCCAGTTCATTATCCAGAATCAGATACGGCGTCATGATATGTACGTATTTTTTGGCACGGTACAGAATATCAATATAAACGCTTTCTCCCACTTTATAGCCGTCCAGCGGGCTGTCTGCATAAGGCATAACGTAACCGTTGCTTTTGACCGGAAAAGAATCCTTCAGATAATCTCCCCACTGCACTTCCGGCTCTGTCAGGTTCCACATCTGTAAAAACACTCTTGTAAAGCTTGCCACCGCATCACCCTTCAGCATCAGCGCCGTGTCCTTCCAGTGACCAAAGCGTTCAATGTGATTGATATATTCGTCCGCCAGATTGACACCGCCGTTAAACGCCACCTTGCCGTCTATCACAAGAATTTTCCGGTGATCACGATAGTTATAATGGGTGGAAACAAAGGGCTGCAGCTTTGAGAAAGCCTTACATTTAATACCGTATGCGGCAAGACGTTTCGGATAATCGGAAGACAACGTGGACATTTCGCACATTCCGTCATACATCACCCGGACGTCTACCCCCTGAGCGGCTTTCTCTGCCAGTATCTTCAGAATGCTGCCCCACATCAGTCCCTCGTCAATGATGAAATACTCCATAAAAATATACCGCTCGGCTTTTTTCAGTTCTTCCACCATAGCCTTGAACTTATCCTCTCCCAGCGGAAAATACACAACCTCTGTATTTCCGTAAACAGGGAAAGTGCCGCTCAGACTCATATACCGGGACAGCGCCCCCGTACCGGAGGATATAACATCAGGCTGCTCGAGAATCTTCGGATCCTGACGGATCATCTCCTTGCTTTCTTCGTTCAGAAGATTCAGCTTCTTCTCCATTTTTCTGTGACCGATCCTGTTTTCCGACAGCAGCAGCAGAACCGATATCGTAATGGGGGACAGTATCATCAGCACAAGCCACGTCAGTTTGGCGGTGGCGTCCATATCGCTCTTGAACAGATGGAAGAACATAATGATGGTAAAAATACCCATTACCAAAGCAAGCCACTCCACCTGTACACTCAGTATTTCAAATAACAAACCGAATCCTACAACCTGCACGAGCAGCAGCAGTGCGATAATGCCAAATCTGCTGAACACGATTCTGAGCAGTCCTTTTTTCTTTTTTTTCATCAAAAGCAGCACATCAGGATTATCCCTGAGCGTATTGGATTCCTGTTGATTCTTCAAGTTATTCTCCTCCGTTTCTCAATTTTAACTCGGAGCAAAGCCCGGTGTAAGCTCGCTTAACATCGGCTGCATTGATCCAACCTCACCGCAGGAGCTTTAGCTCCTCGGGGTTTCAGTGGGGGATTATAACCCCCCACTGAAAGTCCGAATGGCACCCGCCGCCTAAGAGACGGGGGACATCGGTGATTGGTTATAGTGCGATAAAAAACAGTACTGTCAGAATGACAAAGAGCAAGTGCCGGATTTTCTGCTCATACAACAAACCAATAAACTCCCGTAAAAACGCATTGGGAAAGAAATACCATTTTGTACCGGCTGAAATTCCCTCTGCACGAAAGCCGTTTTTGGCAGAAAGAATATACCCACGGAATATATGATAGTTGGTTGTTGCAAAGGCAATTTGTTTTTCCTCCGGCTTGCTGTCATGCTGATTCATTACCTCATAAGACAACTTGAAGTTCTCAAAGGTATTCACACTGCGGCACTCCGGTAAAATACGCTCCTCACTGATTCCCTGCTCCATCAGATAGCGCTTCATCGCTTCTCCTTCGGAAATCACTTCATCGGCGCCCTGTCCTCCGGAAGGCACAAACACGGCGTGTCTGCCGGTTTTATCAAACTGTTCCCGTTCAAAGCGCAGGGCTGCGTCTGCTCTGCCCCGCAGCAGCGGCGTCAGCGTACCGTCATCACGAATGGCACAGCCTAAGATTATAATATAGTCTTTGTTGTACGCCGGTTTATATCGGCAGGATAAAACTGCACACAGGATAGTAGATACAAGCATACATTCAAAATAACTGACCATATAGACAAAAATCTTGTGCACATCACTTCTGACACCCGGAGAAAACGGAAGCCAAGTCGTCCAGTTAAAGACAGTCAGCATCATGCCTGCCAGCCAGAAAATACTCACCGCTATTCCGAGGGAATTTACAGGCCGATACCCTTCATGGTGCATCAGCCATATATTACTGACGGATACGCCTACAGCCAGCACCACCATTACCGGCAGCATCAGCACCAAAAACATCTCTCCTGAGCTTTCTATCACACTGATAAACTGAGAAAAGGAGTTCACCACGTTATTCATCATTTTATAAATGATCAGCACCAGCAGCAGTGCGCTGAATAAAGCAGCACCACCATAGGCTACCATCGGATAGGAAAATCTGCCCTTGCGGAAACAGTCAATAAAGGACCAGCACATGAAGCCGATCAGCAGCATCAGCACAATCAGAATTTCATAAATTACCGCTTTATATGCCGTAAAATTAATGCTGTCGTATGTTCGTTCAAAAATAGTTCCAATAGACGAAACATAAAAGCGATACTTGCTCTGAAATCCTCTGCTTTCTCCGTTTTCATCAATATATGTATTCTCTATCGTTAATTCTGTATGTCCTTTGCCGAGCGAATGAAGATCCACCACGACCTCTTCATCTTCTATCCGCACGCCTGTCACGTTCAGCACACTGTCATTATCAAACGTAACAGAAAACTCCGGCACATTATTCTCAGACACGTAGAAGTGTGTATGCAGTGTATACTGATTGCCAAAGGCGATGATCAGCACCGTCGTCACACCTACCAGCAGCAAAATGATCAGATTCAGCACGATAAATCGCTTCAGCAGCTTTTTCTTTTTCACCGTTTGTCACCATCTCCTGTCAGACATCAGTCTCTCTTCTTGTCAGTATTGTTTCATTATAACATATATTTCTTGATTTGTCATCAGCACGCCTTTTCTTTTCGCCGGATTTTCACACATAAATCATGTTTTATTCCGAAACCGTAACACTCAGCCGGCGCTTCAAGCCCGCTTACCGTCTGATATTTCACAAAAAATCCGATACTTTTTCATTGACTTGCTGATCGGATTATGCTATCATCATAAGCGGAATTTCAAAACACTCGGAATGGAGGATATTATTATGGAACAGAAAAACACCAAAGGCATTATTGCTCTTATCTTCGCACTGCTCACCATCGCATTGATTGTACTTGCAATCATTCCCATGGAGCCGATCAGAAACACCGGCGTCAAGCTGTCGGGCATGATAAACGTCATTTTTTCCGGCGCAGCTTTTGTTTGTGCTATCATCACACTGATTCTCGGTATCTCCGCTAAAAAGAATACCGATAAAAAAGGACTGGGTATCTTTGCGATGATCGTCGGCATTCTCAGCATTATCCTTTCCATTTTCCTCGGAATGGGAACCTGTACCCTGTCTCTTGTGTCTGACTACGCCAACCACGGAAAAGACAGCTTTATCGGCAAAAACATCACGGATAAGGATCAGCTTGATCAGATAGACAAGGCTCTTGATCAGATATTAGGCGAAAAGAAATAATATTTCTGACAAAGTAACGCAAAGCTTCGCAACCCTTATGGATTGACGAAGCTTTTTTACCCAAAGTCAATAATACTCATGTAGCTATGTATCATTGTAATGATCCGATATACATTCAGATAATCAATCATTTACGAAACAGGAAGTGACAATCATGGAGCAAACCAAAACACCCGCCGCTGCTCAGAAAACACCTTTTTGGGACAAACTCTTCGGCGGCATCAATATGACATGGCCGAAGGTACTCATTTTTGCCCTCGCTGCCGCTCTTGTTACGGCAATCGTGCTGATCGTACCTGTTTTCAAAAACACCTCTTTTCAGGAAATGGGTGTACATCTCGAAGCATGGATTCTGTTTGCCGTAATCATCATGTCAAACTGCAAGAGTCCTCTTGATTCCGCCGTTAAAACCTTTGTATTTTTTCTCGTCAGTCAGCCGCTGATTTATCTTTTTCAGGTTCCTTTCAGCGATATGGGGGTTCAGCTCTTTCAGTATTATTATCGTTGGTTTATACTGACGCTGCTGACATTTCCTATTGCATTCGTCGGCTGGTACATCAAAAAGAAAAACTGGCTGAGTCTGCTGATTTTTGCACCGATCATCGGACTGCTGGCTTATTCCGGATTCAACTACGGCAAGATCATGGTGGCAGACTTTCCGTACCATACGGTCGCCACGCTGTTCTGCTTCGGTCAGATTCTGCTGTATCTGTGGGTTTTCTGCAAAGGGATTGTCATGCGTCTGGTCGGACTGGCTATACCGATAGCCGTGGGCATCGTGTTCTTTTTCACCATGCCCCGGACGCTTACCAGTGTATCCATGCCGCTGAGCGGCGTTCATCTTTCCGAAGCCGCTACGATCCGTCTGGAAGACGAGTCCTTCGGAACGGCAAAGCTCCTCGATTTCGAGGACGCCTATGTGTCCGTGTCTGCCGACAAGCTCGGCTCAACAACTATGCTGGTCAAGGATGGCGACAAAGAATACCGCTACACCGTTACCGCTTATCATCAGGATTTTTACGATCGTATTGATATCGTGCCGCTCTCCCCAAACGCTTCCGCACATTAATGTAATAGAAGTACCATAATTTACATTCTTTCTTGTAACACATCAAACAACGGGAACGCTCATCGGCTTTGGTCGGTGGGCGTTCCCGTCTTTTCAAGTGTGACGTCACACTTCGTTACATAGAGATTAGAGTATAGATATTAGAGTATCGAGAAAAGAGAAAAGAGAATATAGAAATACTCAGTGCTTTTGCCGATTATCGTTTGATTCTCATTCCATCTATATCTGGTTTTTGGGTTTTGAATAAATTAGATTTATGTGTAATTTTTGTACACAGCTTTAATATTTATGAGAATGCACTGTATTGCATTTTTATGTCAAAGTAGCAATTTATCGAACTTGTATAAATAAATCATAAATACAAATTATAAAACGGCATATGTAATGCGTTATCGTACAGAAACTTACACATAGCTCTATTTTTTTGATTTTGCGGATTTTTAAGGTGCGTTGAAAATCTCCTTTTTATAATATCGTTTAATCAAAAACTCACCTTAGAGCGCAATGTAAAGGTGCTGGGCTATTGCGGAGGATTTTTACATCATCTTAATGAAAATGTAATCTTATCTTTAGTCTGATCTAAAATATTTGATTCGCTCCAGATAACAAGCCCTATTTCTGCATTAGTTATAGTGTCAGCAGATAATCCGTTTTCTTTAAGATCGGAATTCAGCAATGAAATTTTGTCATTAGCTTTTTTCCCTGCGGCAACCGTTGTTGACATAATAGTGCTCATCGTGTAATTGTCGACGGTCACGTCTGTTGTCTGTATTGTGTAAGCTTCGGAATTGTTGTTTTCAACAAGAAATTTAATTGAAGTGGTAACATTATAATTGTTTTCAGTACCTTTGTATGTAATCTTGATTCCGTCCTTGTCATATACAACTTTTGAAACCGTTTTTTCGGAATCGTTATTAGATTCTGATTGAACTGTATCACTTTTGCTCTGTAAAGTTGAGTGTTCAAAGGATTGTGAAACTTGCTTATCGCCTTTGTCACTTTTGTCACTTTTGCCGCCTCCGACAGCGTAGCTTATAACCGCAATACCCACTATAATGCACACTACAATAGCGATTATTTTACCTTTTGATTTCTTTTTGGTCTGATTGTTCATCATTATTCACTCCTTCTTATTGTAAATTATATCCGCCCTTTTGACATATCATAAGAAAGCGGATGTGACATTGACTTGTTTGTAATGCCGCTGATCTATCTGCGTAGGTAGACAACGGCATTATTCGTTTACGATTTCGTCTTTATCAGGTGGAGCCTTATTTTTTTGATTTTTCGGCTTACCGGATAAAAATTCCGAGTAATCCAACAAGTCATCTTGTGCATCTTCATTGAGCAGCTCAAAATTATTGATGAGCTGCTCTTTTTTTGCGTTCTTTTCAAGAACCCCATCGTTGCCAATAAGCCAATCGGCATTACAAGATAATAATTTAACAATTTCCTTAATTGTTGCAACGTCTGGTTCTCGTGTGCCTTTTACCCAACCGTTAACTGCGGAAGGACTTACATCAAGTAACTTTGCAAGCTCTTTTTGCGTTTTGTTAGAGTTTTCGATTGCAATACTTAAGCGCTTACCAAATTCTGACATTATTTCACCTCCTTCCAATTAAAATTATAACATTAACGGTATAAGTTAGCAATACAAAGTCACATTTTTTTTGCATTATAGAAACATGTCGATAGCAAAAAAGATTGTACTATGTAGTACAAGATATTTGTATTGAAAGGTGGTGAAAAATGATCGGCGAAAGAATAGGACAGTATCTTGACCAGAACGGTATTACCTAAGTGTACCTTGCTGACAAGGCAAAAATGCCCCCAAGCGCCGTGTCGATGATTGTCAACGGTACACGTAAAGGAACAATTGGCAGCAAAGCGGTTTGATCAACTGATACGGACAATCAAATGGCTTGTTTCCCTTGATTCCGCCGCCGCTCGGGAACTCCTTCTTTCAGAAGTTTCACCGCAGCGCCGTTCTTCTTCTTTGTTCTGCTTTGAAAAAATCGGCTTTTCCGGTCATTTCCGATTGCCGCTGCATAAAGTACGGTCATCGCCTTGCTGCAAACGCAGAACAGCAGCACACCCCGAATGTCATACGTCATTCAGAGTGTGCTGCTGTTTTTATGTCGTTTAAAAATTACAGCCATTCATGCCCCAGTAAGAAATCTCACTATACTTGACATAGATCCTTTCTCCGGGAATTTTCAGCACCGAAGACAAAATATCCGTCAGCTTTTCTGTCAGCTTCTGATAAGCATCGGCAGACGCCTTGCCGTAAAGACTCACCTCGGCAATGGCGGCAGGGCGGTTGTCTCCCTTGAACCAAAGCTTGCAGTCCGGTTCAAAATTCAGCATCAGCCACGGTTCGCTTTTGCCGATCAGAGCGATTGCTTTTCCGAATGCAGATTTCAGCAGAAGCTCCTGCTCTTCATTGATACTGACATTGGTTTTTGTGTTGATAAACGGCATACAAATCACCTCATAGAATATAGAATATAGAATCACAAGAATCACAAATTATATGGAAAGACGGTCTATGTTCTTAACAGCCTTCGTGCTGCACAGCAGATAACTGACAGCCGTCAGAACCATCAGTAAGATCAGCAAAAGAATAATAATCATCAAAGATCCCACCGCTGTAAAGCGGAAAGTCAGGTAAGCCCCGGCGCACACTGCCGCTTCAAGCAGAATGGCGACAGCCATATTGAAGAAAATGTTGTAGTTGCCCCGCAAGGCGTTCAACTCGCTGTCCCAAACCAGCTTCGGATTGACAGAATCCATAAATATACCGAAGTAAGAGGTAAAAACCACCGACAACAGACTGATCACACAGCACAGCAGCATCAGCTTGATGCCCATATTCAGAAAAATGCCTGCGGCAATGACATACAGCAGCATACCGGAGCCGCTGATGATAATGCTCACCAGTGCCTTCACGTTGATCTGCGCCATATAAGACAACGGAATATACTTCATAAAAGCAAGGTGCCTTCCTTCTCTGGTAATGGCGGAAGAGGCGATACAATTCGCAGCCGTTACCAGAACAGATACTGCCGAAACACCGAGAATAAACACCAGAACGGTTTCTTCGTTGCCACGGTGGATATCATAAATAAAGGATTCCATAAAATTCGTCTTGCCCTGCAGTACATAGATCAGGTACAAAAACAGCGGCCAGATAAGATTGATCAGCACACAGTTCATAAAATAAGCCGGCGTACGCAGCAAAATGCGGAATTCTTTTTTCAGATAAGTCACACAGGGACGCCCGGCGTGCATAGCGTCAATGGACCGGCGCAGGCTCTTTTTTCTTCCGGACGAGCTGTGGTTGACGTCTGCCGCTGTTTTCAGATAGATCATCTCGGCAATCAGCAGGAAAAGCGCAACAGACGCTGCATTGATGCCGATATAAAACAGCAGGTTCACCGCCGTATTGTTCACCATAGCGCAGGTGATAAAATGCACGTGGGGGAAGACAGCGTTCAGCACCCCCAGAAGCGGATTGTTCGGGTCGGACAAAGCCGTTACCAGATGCTCGGAATCCAGTCCGCCGCCGGCGCTGATCACAGCGATCAGCCCGATGATGACGGCAAAGGTAAGTACACCGGTAATTTTGTTGACCGTATCCTTGTTTTTGATAAAACCGGTAATCATCATCACCAGCATACAGATCACCGCACAATAGGAAAGCGGCACCACCGGCAGCGTCAGCATACCAAAAACGGCAATCAGCCAACTGTAAAACGGCAGTCCGGCAGCTATGATATAACCTGCAAACACGGCAATAATCAGAATGAATTCCATCACGCTTTCACTGATCAGCGCAGCCGTAAATTTGGAAGCAATGATCTGAAAGGGTCTGAGGGGCAGCGGCAGCAGGTTTTCGATATCGCCGGAAAAATAAAAAACACTGAAAATGACGTTCAGCCCAAAGATAAAGGAAAAAACAGACACAAGCTGCAAAAACAGCTCGGCGGCATTTTGACCCGCACCGGTCGGCAAAAGCTGCTTTGTCAGTGAATAAATGATAACGCCGACAAAAAACGCCATGGGCAGCATGATACCGAACACGGCAACGAACGCCATGATGCGGTAAAAGATTTTTTTGCGGTTTTTCTCCTCCGACGTAGGCTCAACGGAGGATATGAGGGCTTTGACTAATTTTAAGTAAATACTCATTGTTCCGTCAGCTCCAAAAAGATTTCTTCCAAAGAATTATTTTTACTTTGCGCTTCCAGTTCTTCCAGCTTGCCGTCAAACAGCAAATGTCCCTTTTTGATAATAATCACCTTGTCACACAGCTTTTCTGCCACTTCCAGCACATGGGTAGAGAAAAACACGGTATTGCCGGCTTTGGCATGGTCACGCATCATCTGCTTGAGTTCAAAAGCGGATTTCGGGTCCAGCCCCACCATCGGTTCGTCCAGAATCCAGACAGGCGGATTGTGCATCAGCGCTGCCACTACCATAATTTTCTGCCGCATACCGTGAGAATAACTCATCATCGGCGCCCCCAGCGCACCGGTCAGCTCGAAGCGTTCGGCAAACTCGGCAATTCTTTCCCGTCTTTTGTCGGCTGGTACATGATAAATGTCACCGATCAAATCCAGAAACTCCGTCCCCTTCAGCCGCAGAAACATATCGGGATTGTCCGCAATATATCCGATCGACTCTTTCGCCTTCAGGGGATCCTTGCGTACGTTAAAGCCGTTCACGGTAATTTTTCCCACGTCAGCCTTGATAATGCCTGTGATCATTTTCATCGTGGTGGTTTTGCCGGAACCGTTCGGCCCGATAAATCCGACAATTTCGCCGCCCTTTACTTCAAAGCTGATATCGTCCACCGCACGAACGGTCTTGTTATAGGTCTTGGTTACGTTTTCTAACTTAATCATGTGCTTCACCCTCTTTTCTTGGTGTAATTTTACCATATTTGTGCCGTTATTACAAGCAATTGTAGTGATTTTTTTATCAGCAGGCAGCATGATCTATCCTACAAAATTCATATCCTCACCCCAAAAAGCGTACAAAGGGTACACCCGGCGGACTCAAAGACTCTTACAGCCTCTGTCATTCGTCCGGCAAAGACACAACCGCACCTTTTCGTATCACGGAAATCAATTGTCAAAAACCGATCGTCAAAAGCATACCGATTCAGCATTCTGAGCGCTGCTTCAAAAAGCTGTTTCCCATAGACTCAGCGGCTTTGAAAAAAAGGATTCCGAGTTGTCCGGCGGATGCCTCGTCACAGGCAGACACACCGACCGAGCCGACAGGCGAAATAGGGGGAAACACCTTGTTCCGCCGGAAAATTTTTCTCCACGCAGTTTTCCCGACAGCATCAACCTCCCTGTTTTCGTATATTTGACTATTTACAAACGGTTTTTTTTCGGTATAATAGAATAAGAGAAGTATGACATATTGCAGTAATTGGCAGAAAAGAGGTATATATCATGAAAAAACCGGGCTTTATCATAACAGAAACGATATTTTCTCTTGTTTTGGCAGCTTCTGTTGCGGCAGTGGCTGTTCTGGCAGTTGATCTGAAGACCAACCGCTTTCATATTGATCAGTTCAACCCCTTTGTGCAGGAAAGCAGTGCGTCTGCCGAAGAAAAAAGTCCTGCAGATGAAAAAAAAGCTGATGAAAGCACTATACAAAAAGAAAGCTCTGCCGAAGCTTCCCCGGAACCTTCACAGGCTTCTGCAGGTGACAGCAGCAAGCAGCAGGAAAGTAAAACAGAAAGCAGCACAGAAAAACAGGATTCCACACAGGAAAGCTCAAAGGAGTCTTCCGAAAACAGCGCAGACACGGCAACGCTCACGCTGCTGTCTGAACCGAAAAATCTGAAAAGCCAGCCCAAGGAACTGGTGGATATGCTGAATAAATACGGCTATGGTCTGGACAATGCCATCGACGGCAACAGAATCATTCTGGTGGATACCACCTCCGGCAGCGACAAAACCAAGGCGGTTGTTTACTGCTATCAAAAATCCGACAAGAGCAATTACTGGTGGAACGTCGTCGGCGAGAATAAGCCTGTTTGTCAGGACGCCTATATCGGAGAGAACGGCTCCGACTTTGATCCGAAGCCGGATTCCAAAATCACCCCCGGCGGCATCTATCTGGCAGGAAAAGGCTTTTATATCGGTGAAAAACCGGATACTACCTATCCGCTGTTTCAGATCACAGACAACACCTATTGGGTAACCGACCCGAAATCCAAGTTCTATAATCAGCAGGTAGAGGGTACGGATAAAAAAGACTGGAGCAAGGCGGATCACATGATCACCTCCGACAAATCCTACAAATACGGACTTGTCATCAACTTCAACACGACGTCTCCTGACAAGAACAAAGCCTGCGGCATTTTCTTCCACTGCGGCAGCAGCGCAACAGAAGGCAGTATTGCACTGCCCGAAAATGTTATGAAGACCATTCTGGAATGGCTTGACGAAGACAGCAAAGTGTCTGTCTTTGTAACGATATAACCAATCACCGATGTCCCCCGGGTGCGTGACCGCACCGGACGAATATGTTCCGGTAACGATCTTTACATAGTCGCTTAATATGCTTCAAAAACGAAATCGACAGTGAAGGCACTCCGCCAGTGCTTCTGCTTCGCAGAGGTGTCCACTGGACACCCGCACCCTCTTAGGCGGCGGGTGCCATTCGGACTTTCAGTGGGGGGTTATAATCCCCCACTGAAACCCCGAGGAGCTAAAGCTCCTGCGGTGAAGTTGGATCAAGGCAGCCGATGTTAAGCGAGCTTACATCGGGCTTTGCTCCGAGTTAAAAAACAATACTCCGTGTTCGTACACGCAGAAAGTACGGACACGGAGTTTTTTGAGGAGATTATGATATGGAACAGGTTTTGCACGTCATCATGTATGTTTTAACAGGCGCCGGCATCATCACTGTGTTTTCTTTCTGGATCAGCGATATCCGTCTGGACGGCAAACGCTTTTGCTGGTACTGTTATCTGCCGGCAGCCCTTGTTTTAGCGCTGCTGGGAAGTCTTGCGCCGCATATTTTTGTCTGGTGGCTGTCCGCTTCTTCCGAAAGCGGCTATGTTTCCCTGCTCATACCGCTGCTTTATCTGCTGCTGATGATTCTTTGTCTGGCAGCAGGCCTTTTGCCCTTCAGAAAAAAAGAGGATTTCAGCAAAAGCTTTTATTTCAGCCTGTCGTTATTTTCACTGGTGATAATCCCCTACTGGATCATACGCCTTGTTTACTGAAAAGCCTGCCTCTCAGTTCCATTTATACAATTCGGCTGCCCGATACATCACACGATTGGCCGCCTCTACCGCTTCACCGCTGCCGCTTTGCACACGTTCCAGCACAACCGCAAAAGCCAGCGGACAATCCTCGTCTACCAAAAAGCCCGTAAACCATGCGTGCGCTACCGAACCGTCGTCACTGATCTCGGCTGTTCCGGTTTTGCCGCATACACGGAAAATGTCATACAGATTATAGGTAGACGCCGTATATTCCATCATCTCTCTGATCTGATCCGCCGTCGCCTTTTCCATCATCTCTTTTCCAAGGGTGGTGGTATTTTTCTTTTTACCGTCCATGGTATCAATAAAATACGGCATGACAGGCGTTCCCCCGTTGGCAATTGCCGCACTGATCATCGCCATATTCACAGGCGTTTCCATTACCGTGTATTGACCCACGCCCGACCATGCAAGCTGGTTTTCTCCTGCCTGGCTGACATCATACGTGCTCTCGGAAGTCACAATGCCGTCAAATGAAATGCGGTTGTTGAAGCCCATTTTTTCTGCATAACGGGTCATTTTTTCCTTGCCCAGCGCAACCGAAAGCTTTGCAAAAAAGATATTGCAGGATTGCGCAAGTGCTTCACGAAGATTGATTTTTCCGTGTGCGATATGCTGATAGCAGGATACCGGATCACCGCCGATTTCCTCTGTACCCGGACACTCATAGGCGCTGGTGAGAATATCCGGAATTTCTGTTATGGCGGCATTGGCAGTCACCAGTTTGAAAGTAGAACCGGGCGGATAGGCAGCAGACAGCGCACGGTTGAGATAGGCGCCGTCATAATCAGGATTTGTATTGATGTCCTCCGGAATATTTTGCGGATCATAGGCAGGCGTACTGACCATGCAAAGGATTTCGCCGGTTTTGTAATTGTAGAAGAATATGGCGCCCTTATAATCTCCCAAAGCCTCCAGCGCAGCCTTTTGCAGTTCACTGTCTATCGTCAGGGTGATGTCGTTGCCGATAACGCTGATTTCTTCCTTGTTGTCCATCAGCTTTGGCAGTCCCAGCCCGAAAATAAAATTGCCGTTGAACTGAAATTTCGTCAGCGCCGAGCGGTAAACCGTCTGAACAGCCGTGGCAATGTTGACAGAATCGTCACCTACAATATGTACGCACGCCTTGCGTACCGCTTCGTCTTCATTGTAGCAGCGCTGTTCCTCTATGGTCTGCGCCAGAATCACACCGTTTCTATCCATGATTTTTCCGGCATACTGAAGCTGACTGTGGGACGGCAGATGCGGATTCATGGGATAAGTGACCCATTCCTGCGTGTGAAGGACCAGGTTGACCGTATGATAGGCAAGTCCTGCAAAAAAAGCAAGTGTCATCAACAAGATCATGACAGATCGTGAACCGATTTTCTTCATAAGCTTCCCACTCCTCCTTTTTTTAGACTTGTTATCTGTTCAGAACACTGCCGTCAGGGGCTTGTTCAGTTTCTTTTGCGAATAAGTCCTTTCATCGGCTGCCTTGATGAACGAAAGCAGTCCCCAGCAGGCAATCATACTGGAGCCGCCATAGCTGAGAAAAGGCAGCGTGACACCCGTCAGCGGTAAAATATCGGTGATGCCAAAAATATTCAGCGCCGCCTGAAACACCAGCAAGCCGCCTGCCGTACAAGCTGCGATGGAATAAAATGCAGAACGGCTTCGGGTTGAAACACCCCTTGCATATATCATCAATCCGCCGATCACCGCACTGAGCATCAGCGCTGTAATCAACCCCATTTCCTCGCTGATCAGACCGAATACCAGATCACTCTCGGAAGCAAACACATACTGAAGCTCTCCCTTTGTCAGCCCCAGTCCAAATGCACCGCCGCTTGCGCTGCAGATAAAGGTGTAAACCTGCTGATAGCCTGTGGTGGCTGCATAATCCCATACATGTCCCCATGCCTGAAAGCGTTCGGCAATGTACGGCTTGATGCTAAGGATCAGCACAACGCCCAGAACTGCCGCTGCAATCGCCAGGATAACCGTCTTAAAATCTCCGGAACGCATGAAGGCAATCAGCAGAAAGGTTACGAAAAAGATCAGCGCCGTACCAAAATCACTCATCAGGAAGAAGATGCCTACACATATTCCGATGAACAGAATGAATCCGAACAGATTCTTTTTTGTCTGAAGAAAATCCAACGTAGACGCCCCTACAAAGATCAGCGCAATTTTGGCAAATTCAGCGGGCTGAACAGATACCGGTCCGATGATAATCCAGTTTTTTGCTCCGTTAATGGATTTTCCGATGAGCAGCGTCAGACCCAGCGTGACAACAGCCAGTCCGTAAATGATGATGCGCCATTTCATTACACGGTCGGGACTGCCGATAAACCAGATCATAAAGCAATACAGCACAATGCCGAGCACCAGCGCAATCATCTGCGAAATCGCCTGATGAGAATCGTGCAGAGCATTAAGTATAATGCCTGTGCCGGAAAGCATCAGCGCAAGCGCCTCCAGTTCAAAACTTTTGCGGTGCAGTTTTTTGACGGATATACCGTAAAAAAGCCACATAACGGCACAAAAGCCGACCATGTGCAGAAAAGCTGTCATCGAACCGGAATAAATGGCGCCTTCGGTCGTGATAACGATCATCAGCGTGGTGATCAAAGACAGAATCGTGGCACAGGGCGTCGTACGGGGCGGTGCGGCAGGCTTGATTTTATTTCGCTGATTGGCTTGAGTAGGATCATCAGAACGACGCAGCGTCAGGGTTGTCATGCCCACCGTGATTTTGTCTCCGACAAAAACAGGGTGTCTGCCGGTAATTTTTCGGTTGTTGACAAAAACGCCTGATTTCGACCCGGTATCCGTTATAAACCAGCCGGCTTCACGGCGCAGCAAAACCGCATGATCTCTTGACACGGTAGCGTCCGGCACACGAATATCCGAGCTGCGGCTTCTGCCCAGAGAATTTTCCCAGAATAAAACGGGATACCGGATGTTTTTATCTTCATCGTCCAGTGCAATCAATGCGTGTTCCTCACGCCTGCCGGAGCGCAGCGCCCGAAAGCAGAGTACAATAATGATCAGCATGAGCAGCGGTGTTGACACACGAAACACAAATGCGGTTATTTCACCGATATTCTCCACGACATTTCACCCCTTTTACATCGTTATATTCATTCATAATAACCCATCTCTGCAGGCGTTTCTGCATCAAAACTCAGTTTTCGTTTCCGAAAACCGGTATCGTTTCAGAATGCAGAAACCGCAGAGTAACGTCAGGATTCTCACGGTGCAGCCGCTTGAGCGATGCAAGCGTCAGCAAATACTCATCGGGATATGCCTGCAGCTCCAGCATTTTTTCAGAAGGAACAAGATCCTGCTCAATCACTCTTTCATCAACAGCAGCGTCTGCGGCATAAAGCAGCTTTGTTTCGGTGAAGTAAAAGCCTGTCATCTCACTGCTGTGTCCCCGCAGATCAAATCCCAGTACAGAACCGTCGCCGAACATATCATAAATCCACTTGAAATACGCACGCAAAGGCGTTTCACCCTTAAAAATCCCTGCCGCTTTAACAGGAATAACTGCTTGGGGCAGGGTGCTTTTCATCATGTCGCCCTGCGTATCACGGGTTTTGATCAGACACAGCACCTGTGCGCTTGAAAGCAGCTCATATTTCGGCAGCAGCGGCAAAGCTCCGCAGCACTCCGGACTGCAATGGGTCAGCAATATTTTTTTGATCAGCAGCGGATCCATCCCATTGTTTTGCAGTTGTCGGACAATACTGTCTTCTGCCGAAAACTTCAGCCGATGCTTCTGTTTATATTTCAGATATTGGGGCATATTCTTTTTAAGCTGCTCCGTGCAGCCTGTGTTAATCAGAAAATGTCCGTATTTTTTATGCTCGCACAACAGAACATTGATGGGAAGCAGCTCTTCTTTCCCCTGAGAATTGATGTACAGCTCCGAAAAGTGAAAAGCTTCCTGTCCGCAGGCAAATGCTTGTATGGAAAGAATTTTATTTTTCATGAGATTCTCTCTTTCGTTTGGAATGTATGACCTTTATATGTATATTTTAGCCAATCCGGACAGAATCGTCAATAGTGAAGTTATCGCAGGTCTGCGGGAAATCCACTTTATCGTTTGGAGCGTTTCGCACTCTGCGGAGTGCGAGTCGGGGGGGCTTTTGCGTAAAAGCCCCCCCGACACCCCCGAAAACGTTGATGACGCATTCAGTGTTAATCTCACCTTCTGTTTGCTGTCAACTCTTTCTTTCCTTCTATCTTCTGTGCAAGGGCTTTTGCGTAAAAGCCCCCCCGACACCCCCGAAAACGTTGATTGAAGGCTTTTGTGACATTAGCTCTCAATGCACAAAAGTAGGCACGGTGAAGTGGGTGCGTGAGATGATTCTTCGATTTCAGAGGAAACAGCCACAAGCAAGCCGTCAGGCTTGTGACGGCGGAATACGAAAAAGGCAGCGACGGAATGTCGCTGCCCGTGCCGGACGCCTGCGGAATAGAATGAACAGATTTGTATAAAGTGAGTGAGCGTTAGCGAACGTCAGCGGAATAGTCCTGTGCGGTCACGCACTCACGCACATAGCAGGCACGGTGAATTGGGTGCGTAAACTGAATGTGCATTTTCAGATACAACAGCCACAAGCAGCCCTTCAGGGGCTGCGACGGCGGAATGTCTGATCAGCAGCGGAATAGAAGTAGCAAATTTGAATTAAGCAACAGCGGACTTGTCCAGTGCGGTCACGCACCCGGACGCCTGCGGAATAGAAGTTGTGAATTTGTATGAAGTGAGTGAGCGTCAGCGAACGAGAGCGGATTAGAGAGCGGAGGCACTCCGCCGGTCACGCACTGACAGCGGAGGCTCTCCGCCAAGGGGACGCCCTCTCTTGCAGGGCGTCCCCTCTCAAAAAACAGTCCACTGGACTGTTTTTTGATTCACCCCTTGCCGTGCGCCTGTCGTTAGAGTGTTTCGCTGCCTGCGGGCAGCGAGTCAGTGGGGCTTTTGCGTAAAAGCCCCCCCGACACCCCCGAAAACGTTGTTTGAAGAATCTTTGTAACATTATACACAGTAGGCACGGTGAAGTGAGTGCGTAAACTGAATCTGCGATTTCAGAGGAAGCAGCCACAAGCAAGCCGTCAGGCTTGTGACGGCGGAATGCGAAAAAGGCAGCGACTGTTCGTCGCTGCCCGTGCCGGACGCCTGCGGAATAGAATGAACAGATTTGTATAAAGTGAGTGAGCGACAGCGAACGTCAGCGGAATAGTCCTGTGCGGTCACGCACTCACGCACATAGCAGGCACGGTGAATTGGGTGCGTAAACTGAATGTACGATTTCAGAGAAAACAGCTATAAACAGCAGAAGAAGCCATTAAACAGACATTTTTCTTTGCAAAACCATGTTTTTTTATAAAAACTATTGTTAATTTCTGTTTTTTTTGATATGATTACTATTGGATTATTTTATGCATCAGTATTTTTAGACAGGAGATGTTAAAATGATAAAAGGATATTCACTAAAAAAGAGCTTGCTGGCAGCCATTCTCGCCGGCACACTGGCTATGACTACCGTATTGTCGGGCTGCGGAGCCTTTAATAAAGAAAGCGACAGCAAATCTTCCGGGGTTGTTTCAACCGACAGCCAACAGTCCGGATCCGTACCTATTGGAGAAAGTGAAATTGTTGTCAGCTCGGAACATTATCGGATTCCCAGACAAGTTGCTTATTTCTTGTTCAACAATACCTATAATAACCGCCGAGATTCTGCCGTTTATCAGGGGCTTGACGTGACTAAAAGCCTGAAAGATCAGTATTATAATGAAGAATCGCAAATTACCTGGTACGACGTTTTTATGGACGAAACAAAACGCTATATGCAACAAGTGCTGGTCCTGTGCGAAGCCGCAGCCGAAGAGAAAATGACACTGGATGATACTGACCGTGAAAACGTGGAAACCACCATCAACGGTATCAAATCTGCCGCTTCTTCTCTGGGAATTACCTTTGAGCAGTATATTCTCGAAGTGTTCGGAGAAGGCGTCACCGAACAGATGATCCGTGAATTCACAGAACTGACTACCCTTGCCAACAAGTATTACCTGAAAAAATATGAAGGCTTCCGGTATACGGACGCAGATTACGAGAAATATTATAATGAAAATAAAACCAGCTATCAGTATGCTGACTTTATCAGCTACAGCTTCAGCTTTTCAACCGATTCCGAAACTTCGACAGATGAAGCCAAGGAAAAGGCTGCCAAAGAGAAAGCCAAGGCTTATGCAGATGATCTGGCTAAATGCAAGACCGAAAAAGAATTCAAGGACTATGTACGGAAGTATCTGAAAAATAATCCTTCCTTAGTCATCTCCACAACAGAAGGAGAAATGACCGCTGCCCAGCTTGAAAGCAGTATTGACGAAACGATTGACAAGCTGTCTTATGAAAAGTATGCATACGAAGTTACTTCCAGCGCAGGCAAGTGGCTGTTTGACGAATCAAGAAAAAACAACGATACCACTGTTATCGAAAACGCCAATTCGTATCTGACCATTATGGTAACGAAAAGCGCCTACCGTGACGAAACCGTAACCAAAAACGTCAGACACATTCTGTTTACTGCGGATTCTTACAAGAGTGACGTTTCCGACGGCAACGCCTCTTCCTCCGACAGCGGCAATACAGACGAAGCCGCTGACAAAAAAGCCGAAGCAAAAGCCAAAGAGGTTTATGAAAGCTGGAAAGCCGGCGAAAAAACAGAAGAGTCCTTTGCCAAATTGGCAGAACAGTACAGTGAGGATACCGGCTCTAAAACAAACGGCGGTCTTTATGAAGATGTTACTGAGGGAATGATGGTTCCCGAGTTCAACGACTGGCTCTTTGACAGCAAAAGAAAACCGGGCGATACGGATATCGTCAAGACAACCTATGGCTATCATATCATGTACTTTGTCAGCGACGGTGTGCCTTCGTGGCAGCTTTCGGTAGATACCGTGCTGAGAAAATCCGATTTTGACGCTCTCTACGCAGAATTGATGGATAAGTATACAGTAGAATTCCACAGCGAAGTGCTGCAGCAGATCAGCGAAGCAGAAATTCAGGAAACCTCCGGTGTGACCTATCAGGACGACTCTGCCTCTGACAGCACTGAAACCGACGACGCTTCCGAGCAGACAAGTGCGGAAACAACAGAAAGCGCCGATCAGCAAAGCACAGAAAGTCAGGCTTCCAAAAACTGACCTTCTGTTAAAAAGAGCTTTTCAACGGCTTACGGATACTATGATGTCCGTAAGCCGTCATTACAATACAGCGGAAGAAAACTGAAAGGAATCCACCGGTATCATTGCCGCCGTCCGTCAGACAAGCCGTCCTGAAAGCTGTGTCATTGACAGCACTGCGGCAACCCTTGCCGCTTATCTTTTCCGTATAAAAAACAAGAAATTGCCGGATACAGAATCCGCCGGCTGCCATAGCGGCACTCACGGATCTGTTCCATATACGTAAGAATTATTACCACCGGAAACCGGAAAATAAGGATTGAGTGTTCACAACATGAAACAATATAATATTACAGGAATGAGCTGCGCTGCTTGTCAGGCAAGAGTGGAAAAAGCCGTATCTGCGATAGACGGCGTCACCGCCTGCTCGGTCAGCCTGCTGACAAATTCTATGGGTATAGAAGGAAACGTCAGTGATGAACAGGTGATTGCGGCTGTAGAAAAGGCAGGCTATGGAGCAGCGCTCAGGTCTTCCTCCAACAAAAAACAAAAATCGCCGGTCAGCAATATGGAAGCTTCACTCAGCGACAAAGAAACCCCTAAGATGAAAAAAAGACTCTGGACTTCCGTTGTTTTTTTGCTGATATTGCTGTATTTCTCCATGGGCGCCTCTATGCTCGGATTTCCGCTGCCGCCTTTTTTGCAGGATAACTGCGTTGCTATGGGACTGCTGCAGCTTTTACTGTCCGGTATCATCATCGTGATCAATCAGAAATTTTTTATCAGCGGATTTCGTGGCCTTCTTCATCTTTCCCCCAATATGGACACACTGATCGCCATGGGATCGGCGGCGTCATTTCTGTACAGTACCATCATACTGTTTATCATGACTTCTGCCATACAAAACGGTCAGAAAGACTACGCTATGTCACTGATGCACGAATTTTATTTTGAATCCGCCGCTATGATCCTGACGCTGATTACCGTGGGAAAAACGCTGGAAGCTTATGCCAAAGGCAGAACAACCGACGCTCTGCGAAGCCTGATGCAACTGTCGCCTAAAACAGCAGTGGTCGTTCGGAACGGTCAGGAACTGACAATACCGGCAGAAGAAGTGGTCAAAGGAGATCTGTTTGTCGTCCGGGCAGGCGAAAGCATTCCCGCAGACGGCGTAGTGCTTGAGGGTGAAGGTGCCGTGGACGAATCTGCCCTGACGGGCGAAAGTATTCCGGTAGATAAATCTGCCGGCAGCACCGTTTCGGCGGCTACCATTAACCGCTCCGGATTCTTAAAATGCCAAGCATCAAGAGTAGGCGAAGATACCGCCTTGTCAGAAATCATCGCCATGGTCAGCGACGCAGCCGCAACCAAAGCGCCTGTCGCCAAACTGGCAGACAGAATATCTCTGTATTTTGTGCCTGCCGTGATCGGTATTGCCGTCCTTTCTGCCGTAATATGGCTGATTTGCGGCGCACCCGTCGGCACCGCACTCGCCAGAGGTATCTGTGTATTGGTGGTATCCTGCCCCTGTGCGCTGGGGCTCGCCACACCTGTCGCCATTATGGTGGGCAACGGTCTGGGCGCCAGAAACGGTATCTTATTCAAAACGGCAGAAGCTCTGCAGGAAGCAGGTCGTGCCGATATTGTCGTGCTGGATAAAACCGGCACCGTTACCGAAGGTAAACCTGTGGTAACAGATATCGTCCCCTGCCCGGGAATTACGAAAGAAACACTGCTGCAGGCTGCCGCTTCTCTGGAAGAAAAAAGCGAACATCCGCTGGCAAGGGCTGTGACAGAATATGCCCGACAACAAAAGATCGTCTTGCTGCCAACACAGAATTTTAACACGTACGCAGGAAACGGCGTGCGGGCAACGGCAGGATCCACCGAGCTGGTTGGCGGCAATATCTCCTTTGTCAAAAATGCCGTCGCCCTTCCGCCTGCTGTCATCCGGACAGCAGAGGATCTGTCGGCAGAAGGAAAAACCCCTATGCTCTTTGCCGAAAACAAAAATCTGCTGGGTATTATCGCCGTAGCGGATACGATTAAGGAAGATTCCGCCCGGGCTGTCAAAGATCTGCAGAACAGAGGATTGTTTGTCATTATGCTGACCGGCGATAACCATAAAACTGCTGCCGTCATCGGCAAACAGGCAGGCGTCGATATGGTTATTGCAGATGTCCGTCCGGAAGAAAAAGGTGAAATCGTCCGCCGCCTGACAGAAAAAGGTAAGGTTATTATGGTAGGCGACGGCATTAATGATGCGCCTGCTCTGACAAGAGCACAGGTAGGAATGGCTATCGGTGCCGGAACCGACGTAGCGATTGATGCTGCCGACGTGGTGCTGATGAAAAGCCGTTTGTCCGACGTTGCCGCAGCCGTAAGACTTTCGGCAAAGACTTACCGTAACATCAAGCAGAATTTGTTCTGGGCTTTGTTCTATAACGTTCTGCTCATACCGCTTGCGGCAGGTGCTTATGCAGCATGGGGGCTGACGATGAACCCTATGTTCGGTGCCGGAGCAATGAGTCTTTCCAGTTTGTTTGTCATCTCCAATGCGCTGCGGCTGAATCTGTTTGATCTGCATGACAGCAAACACGACAAAAGAAAAAAACAGGTAATCACAAGCGAAATGCTTGCAGAATTTCATAAAATAAAAGAATCAACGGAGGTAAAAGAAATGAAAAAAACTATGAAAATTGAAGGTATGATGTGCAAACACTGTGAGGCAACCGTAAAAAAAGCTCTTGAAGCAGTAGACGGTGTGGAAAGCGCCGAGGTCAGCCATGAGAATAACCTTGCCGTCGTCACTCTCAGCGCAGACGTTGCAGACGCAGTATTAAAAAAAGCAGTGGAGGACAAGGATTATACCGTTTGCTCCATTGAATGAGTCAAAAGGAGAGTGCTTTTATGCCGGAAAATACCGATTTGAATTACTTTGAAGAAGAATCAAATAAAATGGCTATGCAGATTGCAGATTTTACCCGACAGCTTAATTTTGATGAAGAAAAGCTGCTGGATATCGTGCAGGAAAAAATGCTGCCGATGGAACAGTTTTTTGCTAACTATAACTGCGCTATTATGCGTGTGGAAACAAAATTCAAGGTTCTGAATGAACAGTTCTCTTTAATTTATGACGGCAATCCTATAGAGTCTATTAAAACCCGCGTCAAAGATTATGACAGTATTATCCGCAAGATGATTCGCAAAAATATTCCCCGCACCTTGGAATCAGTTGAGGAATATATCAATGATATTGCCGGCGTACGAGTGATTTGCTCTTTCGTGGACGACATCTATCGTCTGGCTAACTGTCTGCTGCAGCAGGACGACGTTACCCTCATCAGCCGAAAAGACTATATTCAGAATCCTAAGCCCAGCGGCTACCGCAGCCTTCACCTGATTATTTCTGTTCCGATTTATCTGGAAAATGAAAAGAAAGACGTCAAAGTCGAAGTTCAGCTCAGAACAATCGCCATGGATTTCTGGGCAAGTCTGGAACATAAGCTGAAGTATAAAAAAGATATTGATCCCCAAAAGATTCAGGTTCTCAGCAAGGAACTGATCGACTGCGCCGATGTCAGCGCTTCTCTCGACAGACGTATGCAGAATGTCAGAAATACCATTCTGGCTGCGTCTTCCCGCAGTTCAACGACGCTGTAACCCCCGAAAACATCATTGCCTACGCAGTCAGCAACAGCACCTCAAAACAAAACGCCGCAGGACGTTACCTCTGTTTGTCAACAGAAAACCCTGCGGCGTTTTCTCATATATGATAACCTTTTCTCCGGAAATCTGCCTATCTGTGCGCCTGTCGTTAGAGTGTTTCGCTGCCTGCGGGCAGCGAGTCGGGGGGACTTTTGCGAAAAAGTCCCCCCGACACCCCCGAAAACGTTGTTGACGCATTCAGTGTTAATCTCACATTCTGTTTGCATTCAATACTTTCTTTTCTTTCATCTTTTTTTGGGCTTTTGCGAAAAAGCCCCACCGACACCCCCGAAAACGTTGTTGACGCATTCAGTGTTAATCTCACATTCTGTTTGCATTCAATACTTTCTTTTCTTTCATCTTTTTTTGGGCTTTTGCGAAAAAGTCCCCCCGACACCCCCGAAAACGTTGTTGACGCATTCAGTGTAATGCAAAACTTCTGTTTGCTGCCATCACTCTCTTTTTTCATTTTCTAAACAAGGACTTATGCGTAAAAGCCCCCCGACACCCCCGAAAACGTTGTTGACGCATTCAGTGTGATGTAAGCATTCTGCCTGCTGTCAACACTTTCTTTTCTTTCATCTTTTTTTGGGCTTTTGCGTAAAAGCCCCCCCGACACCCCTGAAAACGTTGTTTGAAGAATCTTTGTAACATTTATACACAGCAGGCTTGTGACGGCGGAATGTCTTACTGGCAGCGGAATTGAAGTGACAAATCTGCATTTTGTAACAGCGGAATAGTCCTGTGCGGTCACGCACCCCGAAAACGTTATTGACGCATTCAGTGTGAAGCTCACATTTTGTCTGCTGTCAACACTTTCTTTTCTTCTATCTTCTATACAAGGGCTTTTGCGTAAAAGCCCCACCGACACCCCCGAAAACGTTGTTTGAAGACTCTTTATAACATCAACACTCAATATACATTAAGCAGGCACGGTGAAGTGGGTGCGTAAATTGAATATGCGCTTTCTGAGAAAACAGCCACAAGCAAGCCGTCAGGCTTGTGACGGCGGTGTGCGTGAATAGCAGCGGCAGATTGCCGCTGCCCGTGCCGGACGCCTGCGGAATAGAAGAAACAAATTACCAATAAGTGAGTGAGCGTTAGCGAACGGCAGCGGAATCGACAGCGGAGGCACTCCGCCGGTCACGCACTGACAGTGGAGGCACTCCGCCAAGGGGACGCCCTCTCTTGCAGGGCGTCCCCTCTCAAAAAACAGTCCACCGGACTGTTTTTTGATTCACCCCTTGCCGTGCGCCTGTCGTTGGAGCGTTTCGCTGCCTGCGGGCAGCGAGTCAGTGGGGCTTTTGCGTAAAAGCCCCCCCGACACCCCCGAAAACGTTGTTTGAAGACTCTTTATAACATCAACACTCAATATACACAGTAGGCACGGTGAAGTGGGTGCGTAAATTGAATATGCGCTTTCTGAGAAAACAGCCACAAGCAAGCCGTCAGGCTTGTGACGGCGGTGTGCGTGAATAGCAGCGGCAGATTGCCGCTGCCCGTGCCGGACGCCTGCGGAATAGAAGAAACAAATTACCAATAAGTGAGTGAGCGTTAGCGAACGTCAGCGGAATAGTCCTGTGCGGTCACGCACTCATGCACTGATGATTAGAATTTGCGGTACTTTTTGACAGGACGCTGGGATTTTTTCTTGCGTTTGTATACTAATAGTGTGACGATGTAAATGACGGCAAGAACAATGATGACAATAACCGCTATAATGAACCATTTCGAGGTAACGATACTCTTCATGGCTTCAATCGCAGAAATCAACTCACTGCGGTCTACACTCTCTGAGGCAACCAGATCAACGGTACAAAGCTCCTGATTGGCATAACTCAGCGTGACACTGCCTATAACATCGCCTTCCTTAATGGGAGCATCTACACTTTCAGGTAAATGATAGGTGCGGTCAATGCTGGCTATATCAACATCATCGGGAAGAATGGTGGAATAACTGCCGGCAGGCGCAAGCTGAATGGAATCTTTGTTCCATGCGTAGGATAACTTGATCTCTTTCACCAGATCATTCTTGTCAATAATGGTCTTGATGCTCAGATTGTCAAAAGCCCAGTCATAAAGATGTATGGAATCCAGCATCGCACCGTTTTCATAGGCTTCGCCCTTTTCGTCCTCATAAGGCGCTCCGTAAGCAACGCAAAGATACGTATATCCGCCCTTGGCGGCTGTCGATACCAGACAGTAGCCGGAATCGTTGCCCGTAGAGCCTGTCTTGATTCCCTTGGCATAGGGATAATACAGATCTCCGCCACGGACAGGATCAATCATGGAATTGGTGGTGACAAGATACCTGTCTTCGCCGATTACATCAGAGGTTGCCGTGTCCGTTATATCAATGAACTCAGGCAGCGTCAGCGCATACTTTGTGATTTTTGCCATATCACTGACAGTCGTATAATGATCCGGATCGTTCAGTCCGTGGGGATTGACAAAATGAGTGTTCTCACAGCCTAATTCTTTCGCTTTCTTGTTCATCATCTCAACAAACTTGCTGATGTCGCCCTTTCCGATATAATCCGCCAGCACTAAGGCGGCATCGTTGCCGGAAGGAATCATCAGACAGTTCAGCAACTGATAAACAGACAGCTTTTCGCCTTCCCTCAGTCCGGCTATCGAGCTTCCGGTACCGTCCAGCAAATGAATTACACTGCTTTTTACCGTTACCATGGTGTTTTTCAGATCTTTGACGTTTTCCGCTGTCACCACATAGGTCATGATCTTGGTGGTGGAGGCAGGATAACGGCGCTCATCAGCATTTTTTTGATAAACAACCGTGTCCGTATCAATATTTTCAAGATAAAGCGCTGTGCAGTGGGTGTCAAAGTCAATTTTGAACTCGGCAGCCTCTGCCTGCATTGTCGGTATGAACAAAGCAGACAAAAATAAAGCGGCGCTAAGGATAAATGTCATAATTTTTTTCATAGAAAAAAAGCAACTCCCGTGATATAATAAAATCCGCCGAAAAACGGCTCCATCAAATAAAATATGTATACTATATTCTACCCTATTTCAGGATAAAACACAAACGAAATAATGCAACAATTTCAGGCACGATTTTTTCGATTTGTCGTGATAAATTGACAGATTGCGCCTGACGACGACTTCATACTGCCGTAAGAAAAAGGAGAATCTGCATGATTTTTATCACAGGCGATATGCACGGGGATTATTCCCGATATGAAAACAAAAAGCTAAAAAAACTCAGGGAAGACGACTGCTTGATTGTCTGCGGTGACTTTGGATTCTTCTGGAATGACTCGCAGCAGGAAAAAATCCTGCGCAACAAAATTGCCGAAAAAAAATTCCGCACTCTGTTTGTAGACGGCACTCACGAAAACTATTCCCTTCTGCAGTCTTATCCCGTCAAAGAACTGTATGGCGGCAGGGTTCAGCAATTGGGCAATAATATTTTTCGCCTGCTCCGTGGCGAAATCTATACCATAGAAGGTAAACGCTTTTTTACTTTTGGCGGCGGTGACAGCGACGACAAAGACCTGCGGATAGAAAACGGTACATGGTTCCGGGAAGAACAGCCGACTATCGAAGAAATGTCCTATGCCGTGGAACGGCTTGACAGCGTGAACAGAACGGTTGACTATATCATTACGCATCAGCCATGTATGAAGGATATGGCACTGGTACAGGGACGGTGTCCCAAAACGCCTATCGCTACGTTTTTTGACGAGCTGTCGCAGAACGTGAATTACCGCTGCTGGTATTTCGGAAGTCTTCATAAAAACAAAAAATTGCCTCAGGCTCACTGCCTGTTTACCGACATCGTCAGAATTGACACATGAAGATATCGCATACAACGCTCAGCAGCGGTTTTCGCACTCCCTCGCAAATACTGCAAAGGCGCCTTACGCTTTTTTTGACTGTCAGCCTGTCCGTTCATGACTCTCTGCAAAGTCAGAGATGGCTTACTGACACAAAGCCTCATTCTTTCCGTCAGAAACCTTCGCTGCTGCGCCTGTCGTTTTTATGTACAAAAAAACGGCGCAATATGCAGCCGCCTGCTTGTATGCCGCTCAACAATATGCTAATATATAATAACCAAAACAATTATCGGAGGGATAGTATGTCAGGCAAAAATCAGGAATTTGAAACACTGAAAACAGAATGTCTTTCCTGCAGAAACTGCGGACTGTGCGAAACCAGAACCAACGTTGTGTTCGGCGTGGGTGTTGACAACGCCGAAGTAATGTTTATCGGAGAAGGTCCCGGCGAAAACGAGGATCTGCAGGGTGAACCGTTTGTCGGAAGAGGGGGACAGCTTCTGGATAAGATGCTGGCGGCAGTCGATCTTGACCGCCACAAAAACATCTATATTGCCAATATCGTTAAATGCCGCCCTCCCAAAAACCGGGATCCGCTTCCGGAAGAGCAGGAACAGTGTATCAAATGGCTGCGAAAGCAGTTTGCCATTCTCCGGCCCAAAATCGTTGTCTGTCTGGGAAGAATTGCGGCTGCCAAAATCATCAAACCCGACATTAAGATCATGAAGGAACACGGAATGTTCTTCGAAAAGGGCGGCATTCTGATGATGCCGATTCTGCACCCGGCGGCTTTGCTGCGAAATCCTAATAACAAGCCTGCCGCTTTTGAAGATTTTCTGCGTTTGCAGGAAAAAATACGGGAAATCTGCGATCATACCTACGACTCGTAAGGCAGGAAACCGTCAGCAGCGCCCATTGGCAGACTCCATCGTCAGACAGCTCGCCATCTTGCGTCCGCCGTGTGACGAAGCGTGACGGCTTTTCGGCAGACAGGACGCCGACTGATATCCCCCTGCTTCGTTTGCCGGCATGACCATACATTTCGTATGAAACCGGACAGCTTCTGCCACAAAAACTTTGTCAGACTTTCTGCGATAATAACTTTACTTTTTTGTAAAATAGTTGTAGAATAAAATATAAAGCATCAATGCTGCGAAATTAACATAAGGGAGATATCTGATTATGAAAATTCTTGTTGAAACATCAGCCCGCCATGTTCATGTTACCAAGGAAGCGCTGGCAACACTGTTCGGAGAGGACGCAACACTCACCAACAAAAAGGATCTTTCTCAGCCCGGTCAGTTCCTTTGCTTTGAAAAGGTAACCGTTGTCGGCCCTAAGGGTGAACTTGCCTGTTCCATCCTCGGTCCGGAAAGACCCGATTGTCAGGTAGAACTGTCCTTTACAGACGCCCGTAAACTCGGTATCGTTCCTCCTGTAAGAGAGTCCGGTGATCTGGACGGCACACCCGGCTGTAAAATCGTCGGCCCCAAGGGTGAGGTAGAAATCTCCAAGGGCGTTATTGTTGCGAAAAGACACATTCATTTTGATCCCAAAACAGCAGAAGAATATGGTTTGAAGGATAAGCAGATCGTCAGCGTAGCCGTAGGCGGCGAGGGCAGAAAGCTCGTATTCGGTGACGTTGTCATCAGAGTAAGCCCCAAGTTTGCTCCTGCTATGCATATTGATACAGACGAGGCAAATGCTGCCTGTATCGCCGGAAATGTCGACGGCGAAATTATCGTATGATCCTTGTCTGATTTTGCCTCTTGACTAATCCCCAAAAAACCGTTTGTCTGCGTTGTCAGGACAAACGGTTTTTGATTATCCGAAGAAAAACGGCTCCCCTTCACCGTTCTGAGCAGCACAGCCTCCCTGCGCCGCCGCAAGCGCCAAAGGCTTCCGGCAGCACGTTGGCTGACTCTCTGTTCGGTACCGTCGCTTTGCACAGTCGGCAATAATCTCTGCGTTGCCTTCTCTCTGTTCCTGCCGGACAGCATCGTATCTGCACCTGACTTTATTTGATGCTTGATGAAAGAAGCAACTCTATATACACTTTGTTGATTATTTTGTATTATTACAGTTTGTATATCATTTCAAATATATCTCGGAAAGGAATGATTTGCCATGCAGTTATCACCTATTGTCACCTCTTTGCTTGATACCGACCTTTACAAATTTAATATGGATCAGGTCATCTTCCACAAGCATACCGACTTATGCGGAGAATATTATTTTAAATGCCGCAACAAAGGCGTTGTCTTTTCGGAAGAAATCGTCAGAGAAATCAACGACCAGATCGACCACCTTTGTACCCTGCGCTTTACAAAAGAAGAACTGGAGTACCTTCGTTCCATTCGCTTTATCAAAAGAGATTACGTGGAATTTCTGAGACTGTGGCGCCCTATACGGGAATACGTCACCGTCAGCCGCAGCGAGGAAGGTGAGCTTTCTGTGGTGGTAAAAGGCCCGTTGTTTTCTGCCATGCAGTTTGAAATCTATCTGCTGGAGATCATTAACGAGGTTTATTTTCGCATGACCTACGATTACGAAACCCTCAAACGGTCTGCCGAAAAGCGGCTTGACCGGAAAATCAAGGATTTTCAGACAGGTAAATACACCTTCTGTTTTGCAGAATTCGGCTGCCGCAGAAGACTTTCCCGTGAGTGGGAAGATACTGTCGTCAGAAAGCTGACCGAAGAAACAGATCACTGCGTCGGCACGTCAAACGTCTATCTTGCCATGAAATACAACCTGACGCCCGTGGGAACGTATGCCCACGAGTTTGTTCAGATGTATCAGGGAATTGATTCCATTCCCCTTGCCTATACCAACCAGTATGCCATGAACGACTGGTATGATGAATACAGGGGCGACAACGGTACAGCGCTGACAGATACCGTAACAACCGATCTGTTTTTGCTTGATTTTAACCGCTCCATGGTCAACAACTATACCGGCGTGCGCCACGACAGCGGCGATCCCTATGCATGGGGCGAAAAAATGATCGCTCATTATCAGAAATTCGGCGTTGACCCCAGAAACAAGCTGCTGCTCTTCAGCGACAGTCTGGACTTCGACAAGGCACAGCGCCTCTTCGATTATTTTAAGGATAAAGCTAAAGTTTCCTTCGGCATCGGCACCTTCTGCTCCAACGATACCGACGCGGAAGCCCTGAACATCGTCATCAAGCTGCAGTATGTAAACGGCAGACCCGTTGCTAAGCTGTCGGATACTCCCGGAAAAGCCATGTGCCGTGATACGGAATATCTTGATTATCTGAAGCGCTCGGTAGACTTCCGCCTGAAGCGTGAAGCAACCGACCCGCACTGCTGAATGAGAAAGGAGAAGGAAAACCCATGAAGCATTTTTTAGTGGTTGTCGATATGCAAAAGGACTTTGTGGACGGCGCTCTTGGCTCTGCCGAGGCACAGGCGATCGTACCAAAGGTTGTGAAAAAGATACAGGATTTTGACGGTGAAATTTTCGTCACCTATGATACACACTCCGAAAACTATATGGACACGATGGAAGGCAAAAATCTGCCTGTTCCCCACTGCATCAAAGGCTCTGACGGCTGGAAGCTGAACGCCGAAACCGAACAGGCTCTGAGCGGTAAGCGCTATACCGCTGTTGAAAAACTCACCTTCGGGTCTGTTGAATTGCCGGAACTGATCCGACAGGCTGCCGGTGATGAAGATTTTTCCATTGAGCTGCTGGGCTTATGCACGGATATCTGCGTTGTGTCCAACGCACTGCTGCTGAAAGCCAATTTCCCGGAATGTGAAATTTCCGTTGACGCCGCCTGCTGCGCCGGCGTTACGCCCGCACTGCACCGTGCCGCACTCGACACCATGAAAAGCTGTCATATACAGATCAGATAACACACCGACACACAAAAGCGGCACAGGCATCACCTGCAATCAGGCAATGCTTGTGCCGTTTTTTCGTTAATGAATATGATCTTGCCGTCATTTGATTTCCCTGCATCTCTGCCCCGCTTGCGGAAAACGCGCGAGACACCGCAGGCGTCAGGGATTTCATACCAAGCAGAACGCCCGTTTTACTTCCCCGGTCCGGTATGAATGCAGCCTCAAAAAGCCATCAAAAGCGCCGTATTACTCCGGCTTTCGGATGGTTTCACGCATTCAGCTCCGCTGTCATGACAGTTGCCGGAACAAAAGACGGAAATACCTTTGCTGCAAAATCCGTACCGTACAAGTCCGGCATACGCCGCTGCCGGTCAGACCGGCTCACGCACTCTGCCATTCCTTGTCATACGGGAAACAAACCGACGGTCTGATGACGGCTGTTTCAGGTGCGAAACAACATCAGTTGCCTGCGCCGCCAAACTTCATCTTTACAGAATTCAGCTTCTGCTGCTCGGCGCTGTCCGGAGAATACCAGCCACGCTGCATCATTTTGTCATAGATCTGAGACTGCATATTGAGAGACGAATTAAGAGCGCTTGAAAATGTCTGGTGTACGTCTGCACAAGAGGATTCTATTGCGCCGTGAAGAAACAGGTCGCAAACACCCTTTTCAAGCAGCAGCATATTTTCCATCAGATTTCTGTCATCCATGATAATACCCCCTTAAAGTAATCCGTAAAAGCTGCGGAACAAGGTCTGGTGTGACTGCATCAACTGCTGCACAAAGCTTCTCAGCTCATTGTCCTGCAGCTTGTTCATGGTTTCATAACACTGCGTCTGAAAATACTGTTCGTGTCCCAACGCATCTTCCACATAAAGCAATTCTTTACTGGTCATCTTCGTATTCCTCCTTCAGTTTCGGAGCCTTGCTCCCTGTTCCGACAGAGATACGCCTATCTCCGTACCATCTTCGAACCATTGGTTCTGCTCTGTAATGGCAACAGCGGCTGTTTTCTTTTTGGCTGTTCGGTAATGATAGTATGCGCTGTGCGGAACACAGATATACAATACACTTCAAAAGGCTTCAAAATAAAGCAATTCAACAAATATGATCTCTCCGTTATTCGGATTCCATTATGGACTGTCGTCATAACAACCCCCCGTATTCTCGTCGGATAGGGGTTTTTTCTACAAAATGAACAACCCATTCTCCGAAGAGAATGGGTTGTTGTTTTGCAGCATAATGCTGATGGTCACCGTCCGGCAGCCGTGAACTGCCGCTGACGGTTTATGAGAAATACGCTACACCGCTTTCAAAAATCTGCTGATCTTTTTCAAAGGGAACATTAAAGTACAGATTGTCACCCTTTCGTTCGGAATGACCCATTTTGCCAAGGACACGGCCGTCCGGACTGGTGATGCCTTCAATAGCGCATACGGAGCCGTTGGGATTGTAGTCAATGGACGAAGCAACAGTGCCGTCCGGCTCAACGTACTGCGTTGCAACCTGACCGTTGGCAATCAGGGTGCGAAGCATTTCGTCGTCCGCAACGAATCTGCCTTCACCATGAGAAATGGGTACAGCATGAATGTCGCCTGCGTTGACTTTTGAGAACCACGGAGATTTGACAGAGGTGATTCTGGTATATGCCATACGGGAAATATGTCTGCCGACCGTGTTGAAGGTCAGCGTAGGATCGTTGGGTTTCAGGTCAACGATTTCTCCGTAAGGTACAAGACCTAACTTGATCAGCGCCTGGAAGCCGTTGCAGATGCCCAGCATCAGACCGTCACGGTTTTTAAGAAGCTCGTTGACCGCTTCGGATACTCTGGGATTACGGAAGGTGGTGGCGATAAATTTACCGGAACCGTCCGGCTCATCGCCTCCGGAGAAACCGCCCGGCAGCATAATCATCTGTGACTCACGGATCAGGCGGACCATTTCTTCAATAGTTTCTTCAATATCCGAAGGCTTCAGATTTCTGACAATTAAAAGCTGCGGCTCTGCACCTGCCTTTTCAAAGGCTCTGGCAGTATCCACCTCACAGTTGGTGCCGGGGAATACCGGAATAAACACCTTCGGCTTTGCCGTTCTGATTAACGGAGCGGCTGTGTTTCTTTCCGTATAAAGCGGAATATCATATTGATTGTCCGGACAGGAAGCATTCACAGGGAAGACACCTTCCAGCTTGGCTGTCCATGCGCCGATCAGTTCGTCAATATCCAGCGCCTCTCCGTTGACAGTAATCTTGCCGTTATCCGTCGTAACACCCAGCTCATAGAACAAAACGCTGCTGTCAAGAGCAGCACCATCTGCCAGTTCCAGAATCAAAGAGCCGTTCAGCGGAGCAAACAATTCATCATTCGTCAGTGTATTGGTAAAAGTAAAGCCAATCTTGTTACCAAACGCCATTTTGGCAACTGCTGCCGCTGCGCCGCCTTCTTTGACAGTATAGGCAGACAACACCTTGCCGTCCTTCATCAACGCATAGACTGCACGATACATCTCCTTCAGCTTGTCCCAGTCGGGCATCAGAGAAGCCTTGTCCTCCGGAACAGGAACGTAAATCACCTTTGAGCCGCTCTTTTTGAATTCTGCAGAAACAGTTTTGGAAGCTTTGGTCATGGCAACGGCAAAGCTGACAAGCGTCGGCGGCACGTCAAGGTCTTCAAAGGAGCCTGACATACTGTCCTTACCGCCGATAGAAGGCAGACCCAGTCTGATCTGCGCCACAAGAGAGCCCAACAGCGCTGCCGCAGGCTTGCCCCAGCGGGACGGCACGTCATGCAGGCGCTCGAAATATTCCTGGAAGGTCAGTCTTGCCGTCAGCGGATCGGCACCGATCGCCAGCAGCTTGGAAAGCGACTCTACCACAGCATAAGCAGATCCGTGGAACGGACTCCAGCGTGAAATGCCGGGAATATAGCCGTACGCCATGGCTGTTGCATCATCTGTTTCACCATGAAGCAGCGGAATCTTGGCAGCCATTGCGTCCTGCGGCGTAAGCTGTGTTACACCGCCAAAGGGCATCAGAACCGTAGCAGCGCCGATGCTGCTGTCAAACCGCTCGCAAAGCCCTTTCTGAGAGCAAACCTCCAGACGGGACAGATTCGCTTTGAAGGCTTCTCCGGCAGACATTCCGTTCAGCACGGAAGGCGCCTGCTTTCTGTAACATTTTTCAGCGTCGGGCGCTGTAATATAAGCCTGTGCAACCTGCGTTACGCCGTTGGTATTCAGGAACTGGCGGCTCAGATCAACGATGGTTTTCCCTCTCCACTGCATTGTCAATCTGGGTGATTCCGTGACAACCGCAACGGCTGTTGCTTCCAGGTTTTCTTTGCCCGCCTCGGCAATAAACCTGTCAACGTCTTTGGGATCCAGCACCACTGCCATTCTTTCCTGCGATTCGGAAATAGCCAGTTCTGTTCCGTCCAGACCTTCGTATTTCTTGGTTACTTTATCAAGATCGACCGTCAGACCGTCTGCCAGCTCACCGATGGCAACACAAACACCGCCTGCGCCAAAGTCGTTGCAGCGCTTGATCATCGTAGAAACGGCGCTGTTTCTGAACAATCTCTGAATCTTTCTTTCGGTAGGCGGATTACCCTTCTGAACCTCTGCGCCGCAGGTTTCGATAGAATCCATGGTATGCGCCTTAGAGGATCCCGTAGCGCCGCCGCAGCCGTCACGGCCTGTTCTGCCGCCCAGAAGTACGATGACATCATCGGGCGCCGGAACCTCACGAATGACGTTCGCCTTGGGAGAAGCACCGATAACGGCGCCGATCTCCAGACGCTTGGCAACGTAGCCGCCGTCATACAGCTCGGTTACCTGACCTGTTGCCAGACCGATCTGGTTGCCGTAGGAGCTGTAGCCTGCCGCAGCGCCTGTGGTAATCTTGCGGGAAGGCAGTTTTCCTGCCATCGTTTTTTCAAAGGGTACGGTAGGATCACCCGAACCGGTTACACGCATTGCCTGATAAACATAAGCACGACCTGAAAGCGGGTCACGGATAGCGCCGCCCAGACAGGTAGCCGCACCGCCAAAGGGTTCGATTTCAGTGGGGTGGTTATGTGTTTCGTTCTTGAACTGTACCAGCCACTGTTCTGTTTTGCCGTCAATGGTAACGGGAACTTCTATCGAGCAGGCATTAATCTCGTCGCTCTGGTCCAGATCGGGAATCATGCCTTTCTTTTTCAGCAGCTTCATGCCTGTCAGCGCCATGTCCATTAAAGAAACATCTCTGCTGCTGTTTTTACCGTATACTTCGTCACGGCTGTCATAATAAAGCTGCAAAGCGTCTTCAATGGTTTTGGTCAGCTCATTTTTTTCGATTTCTATTTTTTCCAGACGGGTCAGGAAGGTAGTATGGCGGCAATGATCCGACCAATAAGTATCAATCACACGCAGCTCTGTAACAGTCGGGTCACGGTGTTCGTCGTCACGGAAATAGTCCCTGCAGAACTTCAGATCCGACAAGGTCATGGCAAAGCCCATAGAATTAAAATACTGCTGCATTTCATCGTCGTTCCAGCGGATAAAGCCTTCTACCACAGCCACGTCATCCGGACGGTCCGCTTTCATATCCAGCGACTCCGGCTTCTGCAGAGAAGCTTTTCTGGACTCTACAGGGTTGATCAGATAATGCTGAATCTTCAGGAAGTCCTCTTCGGAAATATTGCCTTTCACGGCAACCAGCTTTGCACTGAGCACGTCAGGGCGTTCACCTTGTGTAAGGAGCTGAACGCACTGGGCAGCAGAGTCCGCTCTCTGATCATACTGACCCGGCAGATATTCCATTGCAAACAGACGATACTCCTTATCTTCCGGCAGCACTTCATCATACACCATATCGGCATTGGTTTCGCTGAGTATGGTATTCTTCGCTTTTTCAAAGCTTTCGCCTTCCAGACCGCTGATATCATAGCGGTTGATAATTCTTACTTTTTCAATTGCCTTTAATCCCAGGTTATTTTTCAGGTCTGCCATGAGGTTAGACGCTTCAACATCAAAGCCCTCACGCTTTTCTACAAAAATTCTTTTTACAGCAGCCATAATTGTCCACCCATTTCTGTTGTTTCTTTTGTGCCGGCTCCAAGCTATTTCAGAACCGACATTATATATTACCATTCTATCATACCCCTGTCTTTTTTTCAAGACGGAATCAATCCGGAATCCACAAATCCTCCTTTACCGTTTTTCTGAAAGCAAATTCCACAGAGAACCTTGCTTTGGCAATCCGTCTGCGGATTCACGGACACTCCCTGAGTACAAAGCCTGTCCGTCCGGCTGCTCCGCTCAAAGAAGAACTGTTCTTTTCTGTCAGCGCAAAAAAGCAGGCAGTCCGACTCAGACTGCCTTGACCTTTTGCTTCTTTATTCGCATATTGATGATGAACGGTTGATATTCTTACTTAAAACCGAGAACTGCCGCAGAATTCGTCATTCTGCGGCAGCCTTACGGAAACAGTATCTCATTGTACTGCCTGACATCACGATTCTCCGGAAGAGAGCAGCGGCGGTGAACTGTCCAGCCGTGTGATAATGATCAGGACCGCACCGGTATCGGATTTTTGATCATACGCAATAAAATGTATATTGGCAGATACACGAACACGGTTTTCCAGCACACTGTAGATATTTTCTTCTTTACGGGAAGACAGGCACTTTTTGACAGCCTGAAAAAACGTTTCCGACGGTTGTCTGTACCAGTCATAAAAATCATTGTAGATATAGTTTTTATCCTGACCGATTTCCTCCAGAAACTTTATGTATGCCGCATTGGCTTTAAGAATACGGAAGTTCCTGTGATTGAATTCCAGCACGGCAACGGGCGTCACCGTGGAATCCCCGAAATATCTGCCCATATCCAGCTTCAGAGAATTGATCTCCAAACTAGAGGTTCCCACCTTATCGTAATAGGCAGTTTTGGTAGTATCGTCATACTCCAGACCGTTGCCAACCACGGTCTTGTCGTAAAAATGCTCGCAGGGCATCGGTTTGCCGAACAAGTATCCCTGCACCTTGTCGCAGCCTGCGTCACGCAGAAACCGAAGCTGTTCTTTGGTCTGGACGCCCTCAGCCAGCGTGCTGACCCCTAATTTGGAGATCATGCTGATCACGTCAGACAGAATCATACGGTTTTTCCCTGTCAGGCTGAAATTCTTCATAAACCGCATATCCAGCTTGATCAGGTCAAAAGAATACTCCTGCAGGGTGTTCAGGGAGGAATACTCACTGCCGAAATCGTCCATCCATACATTAAAGCCGTACTCCCTGAAGCGGTCAATCTGCCGGGACAAAAACTGCTGGTTTTTGATAAAGGCGCTTTCGGTAATCTCTACCGTAATCAGGTGATGCGCAATATTGTATTCATTGACAATGGACAGCACCTCATCAACCACGTCGCAAACCTCGAAATTAGAACGGGATATATTAACAGACACCGGCACCAGCGGCACATTCATACTTTTTTGCTTTGCAAGACTCTCACAGATCTTCCGCAGCATATAAAAATCCAGCTTATTGATCAGCCGGTTATCCTCCAGCACAGGAATAAACTGTGACGGCGGCAGCATTCCTTTTTCGGGATCAATCCACCGTGCCAGCGCCTCCATATCGCATATTTTTCCGGTTACCGTGCGGACAATGGGCATATAATACAGCTTGATATAGCCGTTTTCAAGCGCTTCTTCAAAATGATTCAGCACGTGGCGGCGCTGACGGTATTCTGTAAACATATCTCTGTCAAAGACGTGATATTTTCTGTTATAATCCCCTTTAATCGCTTTGCAGGCAATTCTTGCCCTGTCGATCGAGGCATAGATATCAATCCCCGACTTATCATCGTAATAGATGCCTGCACACACCTGCACCGGTATTCCCAGCGGATTCCGCAGTATCTGATCATTGACCTGTTCGATCTTCTGTTCCAGATGACGCTTGTTCGTCATGACAATAAAGTGGTCGTCGGAAAGTCTTGCCATAGCGTCGTTTTCAAAAATATCTTTTAAGACGAAAGCTGTACCCGAAAGAATACCGTTGCCTCTGGAAAAGCCGTATTTTTCGTTGATCGCCTTCATATCACGGATATCAAAATACACAAAAGCAGGGGTAATTCCCCTTTTACGCATTCTGTCACGCTCCTGATCAGCCAGCACGCCAAAGGCGGACATATTGGGCATATTGGTCAGCTTGTCATAATAGGTGCTGATCTTTTCGGCATTGACAATATCGGTAACGTCGCTGCACCACAGCACGTAAAGCATATCGCCGGTGTCGGTAAGATGCGTATTTCCCACAGCATGAATGGTACGGAACTGGTTGTTGATCCTTTTTTTGAAAACCGTGTTATAGCTGCCGCCTTCACTGACAAAGCGCTCCCACGCTGCGGACAAACGCTCCACGTCTTCGGTATGTACGGAAGTATAGATCGTGTTTTCCATAATATGCGCCATCTCGCTGCGCCCCTCCGAAAACAGGCGGCACAGCCCGTCGGACATCAATACAACTCTGACGTCCCCCTCTATCTTCTGAAAAACCACGAAGGGTATGGCTGAGGATTCCATATCATTTTTCTGTCTTCCGTAATATTCATACAGTGTATCGGTATGCAAGCTGCATTCCTCCTTGTTTCCGTGTAAAAAAATAATATAACTTTGTGACCAATTTGTCAATTCTCATTTTCACAAAATTTACAAAATATTTTTATACATCGTTCTTGTCACAATCGCTCATTTCCCGATCCGGTTTTTCTTTCTCGGTTTCTTCAAAGTCAGCAGTCAGAATCTCCTTGTACACCTCTCTGTAAGTCTTTGCCAGTTTTGGATTGACCTTTTCAAGCATCTCCAGATGCGCCAGTCGCTTCTGACGGCGCTGTTCAAAGGTCTGCGGATCTGTCTTGTACAGCGCCCTTGCCCTGTCAAGCCGGCGCTTTCTGATCCGGTGCAGCGCCTGTGCGTCTATCGCCGGCATTCTGCTCTCGATAATACGCCGCCGCTCCTCCAGCGCTGCCTCTATTTTTTCCGCCTGTTCGGGATGCCGCACGGCACGGTTCAGCAGACGGGTTTCGAGTCTGTCCAGCAGCTCGTCTTCATCATACAGATTCAGCCTGCCGAACCGGCTGAGTCTTTCAAACTGCTCAACGGAGTCAGCCGACAGCTCTTTATCCTGTTTGATACTTTGATACACTTCTTCCGTCAGTTTTTTCTTGAAATTCTCGGCATCCTCACCCAGCGCCCAGTCCAGCTCAGCCTGCAGACCTCTGTCATCCGGCACAGCGTCAACCGTTTCACCTTCAGACGGCATGGCAGGCTCATAGGGCTTTGCGATGCCCGCATCACGGAGAGCCAGCGTCACGGTCATGCGTACGGCGCCGTTTCTGATCAGTTCGCCGGCGCCGAATTTCCGCAAGCTGTCGTTCAATTCACCGATATGCTCTGTGATATAAAAACCGATTTTCTTATCCCGGTAGTAACGGTACAGCCGCACTAATTCTTCGGCTGCGGCAACGTCAACACTGCCCACCGCTCCGGCATGAATGATAATGCAGCGAGTGTTCTCGTCAACGGCTTTTTCCAGATCGTTTTTCAGCACCTCTGTATTGGCAAAGAACAAATTGCCGCCAAAACGGTAGATGACAACATCTTTCAGCGGCTTTGCCTCACGGTGCCGCTCGAGAGAATAAAACCCTTCCTTTTCGGGAATGATACCCAAAAACGCCCTCGGCGGTGTTACGGCTCTGATGATTACCGCAATAAAGGACAGTACGATGCCGATCACTACGCCGTAAACCGTGCCAAAAATCAGCACACCGGCAAAAGCTGCCAGAAAAATCAGAAATTCTCTTTTATCCGTCTTCCACAGGTGCCGTGCAAGACGAAATTCACAGGCACCCGACAGCGCGCTGATAACAATCGCCGTGAGAATCGGAACCGGCAGCAGCTCAATAAAGCCTGTGCCGAACAGCAGCACTATCAGCATTGTCAGTGAAGCAAAAACCGACATCCACTGGGATCTGACGCCGAACTGCCGCACGATGCCTGTTCTTGACACACTTCCGTTGACAGGGCAGCAGCCTGTCAGCGAAGCTGCAAAGTTAGCGGCTGCATAACCGAGTATCTCACGGTTAGCCTTCAGCTCATAGCCGTCCTTGACGGCATTGCTTTTGGAGGCTAACAAAGACTCGGCAAGAATCACTGCGGCTATGCTCAGTGAATCGAACAGAAGCTCCGTAAAGTTGTCTGCTGAAATGCCTGCAAACGAAAGGCTCGGCAGCGGAACACCCCCTTCTACCTTCGGCAGCAGCCGAACGCCCCAGTCTGCGACCGGAAACATACAGGTCATCGCAACCCCTGCCGCCATCATCAGGACAGACATTGGTATTTTGGGAGCAATATGCCGAAAGAGTACGATAATGAATATCACACTCAGCCCCATGGTCAGCGCCACGGGATTGAAAGAAGAAAGCTGCGTGACAATATGCTTTATCAGCTCAGGCGCCTCGCCGATTCCGGGGGCGGCACCGAACAGCTTGGGAATCTGCATCAGTATAATGGTACAGCATATACCGGAAACAAAGCCGCCCATCACTGACTCGGAAATATAGCGCACCATTTTTCCTGCCCGCAGCAGATAAAACAGCAGCAGCCAGCAAGAAGTCAAAAACGCTGTCACCGGCACCACCGTGACAGCCTCGGCTGATTCCGCCTGAATCCCCAGCGCCGCAACAGTCGTGCCTACCAGCGCAGCCGGAGCAGCGTCTACGCCGAAAACAAAATCTCTGGAGGTGGTCAGCAATCCGAACAGCAGAATCGGCAATACCGAGCCATACAGTCCGTATTGCATCGGAAGCCCTGCAATCTGTGCATATCCCATCGAAATCGGAATGGAGATCAGAGCAACAATGATGCCGCCAATCAGATCCTTCAGCAGCTCAAGGGGGCTTTTGCGGGTAAACAAACCTGATGAACTCTTCGCAGCGTCTTGCTCCGTCATGAAATCCCTTCTTTTCTCATCAAAACTACGACATTTCATTACTGCCATATTCTCTTTTATGATACCTGAAATCGAATGATTTTGCAACGAATATTTTAAAAGATTTACAATTTTTTCACGATGTGTTACAATAATATTATCTATATTATCTTGCGTCATTTGTTTTCCGAGAGATTAACGCAAAGAAACATGACGGTCAGAAAGTTGAGTACGCCATGAGGTTCTGTCCGGCAGCGTGTTCTTCCGTCAGATTATCTCAAACAGCCGGATTTCAAACAGCCGGATTTTTGTATAAAAAGGAGTAGGTGAAGTGTATGTCCGCCAATACGATATTATTTATCAATGCTTGCGTCCGTCAGCAGTCCCGTACCAGAGCGCTTGCCGAAAAGGTACTCAGCAAGCTGGAAGGAGAGATAACAGAACTAAAACTGTGGGAACAGCCGCTAAAACCACTGGACGAAGAAACACTGACATGGAGAAGTGCCGCAGCAGCCGCCGGTGATTATGATGACGAACGGTTTTTCTATGCCAAGCAACTGGCGCAGGCAGACCTTGTGGTCATTGCCGCACCATACTGGGATATGTCTTTTCCGGCACTGCTGAAGGTATGGATCGAAAACATTTCTGTCTGGGGGCTGACCTTCCGATATACACAGGACGGCAAACCGTCAGGTCTTTGTAAAGCAAAAAAACTGATCTACGTCACGACGGCTGGCGGCATCATCGGTTCGTTCGACTTCGGCTATGAATACGTATCGGCTCTGTTCCGTGAATTGTACGGCATTCCGGAAAGTGAAAGGATCTCCGAAGAGGGTCTTGATATGTAAAAGCTCCAAAGCAGGCACACTTTTGCTGTTTTAGAATACGATAGCAACAGAAGCACCCGACACCCAACACGAGAATGGCAAAAACACGAGCATACATGAGATTCCATTTCATAATCCGCATTTCCCTCGCTTTTTCCGAGCTTTCTCCGGATTATCTTCGCAGTTTTGTCATTTCACCGTTAATGTCAGAGGAGGTAAGATGAAAAAAAGAAAAATAATCATTCTGCTTGCGGTCATCGCAGGTATTTTGCTGGCAGCAGCGGCTGTATTTCTGATTTATGTCAGTGTCTATTATCATGCAGACGATAAGGCAGCCGCTGCATTACAGTCTGATGATCAGGTCAGCGTGACGCAGCAGGACAAAATGATTGTATTTGAACCCAAAAAAGCGGAAGCCGGTCTGATTTTCTATCCGGGCGGAAAAGTGGAATACAGTGCTTATGCGCCGCTAATGCATCAACTGGCACAGGAGCATATTCTGTGTGTAATCGTTAAAATGCCTTTCAACCTGGCTGTATTTAACAGAAATGCTGCTGACGGTATTCAATCGCTGTATCCTGAAATCAGCCGATGGTATATGGCAGGGCATTCCTTAGGCGGGAGTATGGCGGCATCTTACGCAGCAAGTCACACCGATACTCTGGAAGGACTGATTCTGCTGGCAGCCTATTCCACTGAGGATCTGAAGTCCTCGAACCTTCGGGTACTGTCCGTCTACGGCAGCAACGACGGTGTGCTCAACCGTGACAAATACCGCAGCAATTACGGTAATCTGCCGCAGGATACGGAAGAATATATTATCAAAGGCGGCAATCATGCCTTTTTCGGCAGCTACGGAGAACAGGACGGCGATCACAAAGCGGATATTTCTCCGGAAGAACAGCTCCGTCAGACAGCCGATTCCATCTCAGCATTTATCGGGACAAAGGAAAAAGCTTTGTCCCGTTTTGTTTTTTAAAAAACACACTTACCTTTTGCCGCCGAAAAAGGTTTTTTCCCCATGTACCTGCCCGGTCAGAATAATTTCCATTGCCGTGCGTAAAAAACCTTTGACAAGCTGCCAATCTGTGCTATAATAAAAGCAATGTGTTCACACGACAGTTCGTTTGCGCCATCCTGTCGTTAATCAAAACCAGGGCATTCATACAGAGAAACTCTCTGTGTGCCTTTTTCGTGTATATCCGAAAAGATGCGTCTGCGTTACGGTGCAGACGCTTTTTTTATTCAACAAGAAGTTTTTAGCTCCTGCGGACGTCGGCAGGAGACTTTAACCTGTACCGATGGACGTATATCCCCGTCGTATACAGAGGGTGCGCTGTCCGGTGAATACCTCTGCCGCAGGCAGAAGCACCGGCGGAGTGCCTCCACTGTCGATTTCGTTTTTGAAGCATATTAAGCGACTATGTAAAGATCGTTACCGGAACATTTTCGTCCGGTGCGGTCACGCACATAGCAGGCACGGTGAAGTGATTGCGTAAACTGAATCTGCGATTTCAAAGGAAACAGCCACAAGCAAGCCGTCCGGCTTGTGACGGCGGAATGCGAAAAAGGCAGCGACGGTGTAGCACCTGATTGCAGCGGAATAGAAGTTGCAAATCCGCATTAAGTAACAGCGGAATTGTCCTGTGCGGTCACGCACCCGGACGCCTGCGGAATAGAATGAGCAGATTTGTATGAAGCAACAGCGGACTCGTCCAGTGCGGTCACGCACCCGCCGCCTAAGAAGCGGGGGACATCGACGTCTGTTATTATATCAGCTTATGGAGGAAACAGCTTATGTATCGTCTGAAAACGTCGGCCGCTTTTGACAGCGCTCATTTTTTATCCGGCTATCAGGGAAAATGCGCCAATATTCACGGTCATCATTGGATAATAGAAGTAACTGTCAGCAGCGACAAGCTGCAGGACATCGGCGCCAAAAGAGGAATGCTGATTGATTTTGGCGATCTGAAAAAAGAGGTTCGTGCTTTAGCGGACAGCTTTGACCACGCCCTCATCTACGAGTGCGGCACACTGAAAACCAAAACGCTCGAAGCTCTTCAGGAGGAAGGCTTCCGGCTGATAGAAATATCCTGCCGCCCTACGGCAGAAAACTTTGCAAGAATGTTTTTTGACAATCTGAAAGACAAAAATCTACCGGTAGAATGCGTAACGGTTTATGAAACGCCTGAAAACTGTGCACAGTATGACGAAAAGGAGGCGAGCGCCGGTGCTTGAGGTAGCAGAAACCTTTGTCAGCATTAACGGAGAGGGCAGTCATGCCGGAGAACTGGCATTTTTTATCCGTTTTTGCGGCTGCAATCTCAACTGCTCGTACTGCGACACCCGTTGGGCAAATCTGCCGGATACGCCGCACCGCAGCATGACAGCAGAAGAACTGACGGCGCTTGTCAGGGAATCGGGCATTCGCAACGTAACGCTCACAGGCGGAGAACCGCTTCTGCAAAAGGATATCGGTCTTTTGACGCAGCAGCTTGCGTCCATTGGCTGCCGCACCGAAATAGAAACCAACGGCAGTATCTGTTTCGAAGATCTGACGTCATTATCCTGCCGCCCTGTGTTCACAATGGATTATAAACTGCCCGACAGCGGCATGGAAAGCCGGATGTGTACCGATAATTTCGGTCTGTTGCAGGAGCATGATACCGTAAAATTTGTGGCAGGCAGCCTTGCAGACCTGAATAAAGCAAAGGAAATCATCTGCCGGTTTTCACTGACAGGCAAATGTCATCTGTATTTCAGCCCGGTATTCGGCAAGATTGATCCTGCGGATATAGTAGATTTTATGAAGCAGCACTGTCTGAACGGCGTCAGGCTGCAGCTTCAGCTCCATAAATTGATATGGGATCCGGATAAAAGAGGAGTGTAAAAATAAGGTGGATAAAAAAGCAATAGAATATCATATCAGAGGACTGCTGAAGGCAATTGGAGAAGATCCCGAACGGGAAGGACTGAAGGAAACGCCTGAGCGGGTAGCCAGAATGCTTGCGGAAGTACTCAAAGGTACGGAATATACGAATCACGAGATTGCCCGGAAATTCGGAAAGACATTTGAAGCGCCCGAGGGCGAAGGCGAGGATAATATTGTGGTAATGAAGGATATTACCGTGTTCAGCTACTGCGAGCACCACATGGCGCTGATGTATGATATGAAGGTAAACGTCGCCTATATTCCCGACGGCAGAGTGCTGGGGCTGAGCAAAATCGCCAGAATCTGTGATATGGCAGCCAAGCGCCTGCAGCTTCAGGAACGCATCGGAAGCGATATTGCCGCAATCATCTCAGAGGCAGCGGGTACAAAAGACGTCGCCGTCGTCATCAGCGGTTCCCATAGCTGCATGACCGCAAGGGGAATCCGAAATGCCTCTGCCAGAACGCTGACGGCAACTTATACAGGAAAATTCAGAACAAACCCCGAACTGAAAGCCATGGTTCAGTTTGACAGATACGGAGGATAACGATGAAAGCATTGGTTTTATGCAGCGGTGGCATAGACAGTACCACCTGTCTTGCTCTTGCCGTTGAAAAATATACCCCGCAGGAGGTGCTGGCGCTTTCTGTAAGCTATGGACAAAAGCACAACAAAGAACTTACATCTGCAAAAGCTGTTGCCGATTATTACGGCGTTGCCTTCCGTCAGCTTGATCTGGCGTCACTGTTTGAAGGCTCGGACTGCTCTCTGCTGCAGGGGTCTGTTGATGAAATCCCGAAAGAAAGCTATGCCGACCAGCTTGCCGGGAACAACGGCAAACCGGTGTCTACCTACGTGCCTTTCCGCAACGGTCTGTTTCTCGCTTCTGCCGCCAGCATCGCTCTTTCCAACGGCTGCTGCGAAATATACTACGGCGCTCACAGCGACGATGCCGCCGGAAACGCTTATCCGGACTGCAGCAGTGCCTTTAACGAAGCCATCAATAAAGCCATCTGTCTGGGCAGCGGCGGACAGCTTAGGGTAACGGCTCCGTTTATCGGTATGAATAAGGCACAGGTTGTTGCCGAGGGAATTCGTTTAGGCGCTCCCTATCATCTGACATGGAGTTGTTACGAAGGCGGCGAAAAGCCCTGCGGATTGTGCGGAACCTGCCGTGACAGAGCTGCCGCCTTTGCCGCCAACGGCATTCCCGATCCTGCCCTTGCCTCTTTACCGCAGACCCTTATACATCCGCCTGTTGTCTGAAAGGAGAACGCCATGACCGGAAGAAACGATAACGAAACAGGAAATATCTCACTGCTGGGCAACCGGCATACCGTCTATTCCTCCGATTACTCACCGGAGGTTCTGGAAACTTTCCCGAACAAACACCCGGACAACGATTATTTTGTCAAATTCAATTGTCCCGAATTTACCAGTCTTTGTCCGATCACAGGACAACCGGATTTTGCCTGTATTTATATTTCCTACATTCCCGATAAGCTGATGGTAGAAAGCAAATCACTGAAGCTCTATCTTTTCAGCTTCCGCAACCACGGAGATTTTCACGAGGATTGCGTCAATATCATTATGAAAGACCTGATCCGCCTGATGGAACCGAAATATATTGAGGTCTGGGGCAAATTTCTGCCCCGTGGCGGCATCTCTATCGACCCTTACTGCAATTACGGCAGACCCGGTACCAAATGGGAAGAACTGGCATGGGACAGACTCAGTCATCATGATCTGTATCCCGAAACCGTCAATAACCGCTGAGTGTTTTACCGCTGAGTGCTGTACATAAAATCCAATCCGTAAAAGCTGCGGCTCCTGAATGATGCAGGAGCCGCAGCTTTTTTACTCATTTTTGACTCATTACACTGTTTTTTCTTGAAAGTATCTGACAATTATGGTAGGATAGTAAGGTATTATGCGTTAAACCGCCCGGAGGCAGGTTGTTTTTAAGGAGGAAAGTTTTATGTGGGAACAGATTCTTTCGGGAATCGAAAATGTCAACAACACGCTGAATGATATCGTATGGGGCTGGCCTGTAATTATTCTGATCCTCGGAACCGGCATTCTGCTGACTATACGAACAAAGTTTTTGCAGGTGCGCCGCTTCGGAGAATCACTTGGCACCACCATCGTACCGACTGTCAAAAGCCTCGGCAAAAAGAAGAAAAACGCCGGACAGTCCAACATCAAAGCCGTTTCTCAGTTTGAGGCGTTCTCTACGGCGATTTCAGGCACTGTGGGAACCGGCAATATCATCGGCGTTGTTTCCGCTATTCTGACCGGCGGTCCCGGAGCAGTTTTCTGGATGTGGATCTCCGCTTTTTTCGGTATGGTCACCAATTACTCCGAAAACGTGCTGGGACTTTATTTCCGCAAAAAGGATAAACACGGCAACCTTTCCGGCGGCTCGTTCTATTATATCGCCTACGGTCTGAAATGGAAGTGGCTCGCTTTCTGCGCCGCCATCTTCTGTATCTTTGCCGCCATCGGCATGAGCGGCGTTCAAACCAATAAAATTTCCGGCACCCTTTCGGAAGCTTTTTCCGGCATTACCGGTGACATGAACGCCGACACCGTAAAACTCATCATCGGTATTGCCGTTGCTGTGCTGACGGCTGTAATAATCATCGGCGGTATTCAGCGAATCGGAAAAGTCACTTCCATGCTGGTGCCGTTTATGTCACTGCTTTTCATCATTATGTCGCTGATCGCTATTTGTATGCACGGCTCGGCTGTTCCGAAGGCCTTCGGTTTGATTTTTGAAAAGGCATTTAATTTTCAGGCTGTCGGCGGCGGTATCTTAGGTTACTCTTTCGCTCAGGTTATTAAAAAAGGTTTGGCAAGAGGCGTCTTTTCCAACGAAGCCGGTCTTGGCTCTTCCGTTATCGCTCATTCCGCATCCGAAACAAGAGAACCTGTTAAACAGGGACTGTGGGGCGTATTCGAAGTATTCTTCGACACCTTTATTATCTGTACCCTGACCTCTCTGACTTTTCTGACTACCTTCGACCTGGACAAGCTGTCAAGCGATATGAACGACGCCGCTATGTCCATGTCGATGTTCTCCACCAACTTCGGCAGCTTCGGCGTAGTGGTCTTCTCGGTCATTCTGCCGCTGTTCGCCTTTACCACCATCATCGCTTGGTCGTATTACGGTGAAAAAGCTGTTGAATTCTGCTTTGGCGCATTGTCCGAGCAAAAGAAAAAAATCATTGTTTCCGCCTTCAAGATACTCTACATTATCCTGATCGCCGTATCCGCTACGATTAAGAGCGATCTGATCTGGGCAATTGACGATACTTTCAACGGTTTGATGGCAGTGCCGAACCTGATCTGCCTGGTCGCTCTCAGCGGTCTGGTTGCCAAAATTACCAAGAATTACTTTGACCGTAAAAAGGGCATGAAAATTGAACCGATGCTGTCAGCCTATCCTGACATGAACGAGGAATTCAAGGCAGATATTGAAGCGGAAAAACAGCTTGAACAACAGGAGATACCATCATGATATCACAGGAAATCACCGCCTCGCTCTATGAAAAGCAGGACGTTGCCTACCGGGATTTTCAAAGCGCACTGATCCCTACCGTCAGTAAGGACTGCTTTATCGGTGTGCGGACTCCCGTTCTGAGAAAAATGGCAAAAAGCCTGATGAAACGGAAAGATATCGGAGAATTTTTGTCGGCGCTGCCCCACAGCACCTTCGACGAAAACCAACTTCATGCATTTATCCTCTCAGAGCTGAAAAACTTTTCTGAATGTATTGCCGGTGTCGAACGGTTTTTGCCCTTTGTGGATAACTGGGCTACCTGCGACCAGCTTTCTCCGAAGGTCTTTCGCAAGCACAAAACAGAGCTGCTGCCCTTTTTGCGTCGTTTTCTGCAGAGCGACCATCCCTTTACCGTTCGGTTTGGTATCGGAATGCTCATGCAGCATTTTGCCGAAGATGATTTCTCGCAAGAGTACCCCGAAACCATCAGCCGGATTCGTTCGGAAGAATACTATATCAATATGATGATTGCCTGGTACTTTGCTACCCTGCTTGCCAAACAATATGACAGCATTCTTCCTTATCTTGAACAGCGCCGCCTTGCCCCATGGACGCACAACAAAACGATTCAAAAGGCGGTGGAAAGCCGGCGTCTGACAGATGAACAGAAAACATATCTCAGAACACTGAAAGTAAAATAACCGGCAGAAAAGTCTGTGAAAACAGGACTGAACGGTTTCCTGCTTCACAGCCTTTTACAGATTTCTGACAACCCTTTTGCCGTCGTTCACAGACTCTTGCAATCGTTCACAACTTCTTACAGTCCTTCACGGTTTCTTGCAGTCTTCCACAACTTCTTGCAGTTCTTCACAGACTCTTGCAATCGTTCACAACTTCTTACAGTTCTTCACGGTTTCTTGCAGTCTTCCACAACTTCTTGCAGTTCTTCACGGTTTCTTGCAGTCTTCCACAACTTCTTGCAGTCTTCCACAACTTCTTGCAGTTCTTCACAGACTCTTGCAATCGTTCACAACTTTTTACAGTCCTTCACGGTTTCTTGCAGACAAAAGAAAAAACCGTCCGGACAGACGGTTTTTGTGTGTTGGCATCTTCCTATTTTTCCGGATCGTCACCAATCAAGTATCTTCGGCACTAATGAGCTTAACTTCCGTGTTCGGCATGGGAACGGGTGGACCCTCATCGTTATCAACACCAACTATTCAATTTCTTATCGCTTTCAACGACTTAATTATTATAGCATCAGTTCTGAAAAAAGTCAATCATTTTATTTATACAATTTGTATTTTTTGTCTTATGAAATCGCACAATATTACAACAAGTAGTATTTTCTTTTTTAACTCGGAGCAAAGCCCGATGTAAGCTCGCTTAACATCGGCTGCATTGATCCAACCTCACCGCAGGAGCTTTAGCTCCTCGGGGTTTCAGTGGGGGATTATAACCCCCACTGAAAGTCCGAATGGCACCCGCCGCCTAAGAGGGTGCGGGTGTCCAGTGGACACCTCTGCGAAGCAGAAGCACCGGCGGAGTGCCTCCACTGTCGATTTCGTTTTTGAAGCATATTAAGCGACTATGTAAAGATCGTTACCGGAACATATTCGTCCGGTGCGGTCACGCACATAGCAGGCACGGTGAAGTGATTGCGTAAACTGAATCTGCGATTTCAAAGGAAACAGCCACAAGCAAGCCGTCAGGCTTGTGACGGCGGAATGCGAAAAAGGCTTCGACGGTGTAGCACCTGATTGCAGCGGAATAGAAGTTGCAAATCCGCATTAAGTAACAGCGGAATTGTCCTGTGCGGTCACGCACCCGGACTGCCGCCGGAAAAGCTTTGCTCCAAGGCCGACCCCGAGCGGCTGACCCGGCAAAATTGATTTCCCTGTTTTACGGAAAAAGCACTTGTAGAAAAGGGCGGATTGTGGTAGAATAGCATTTGTTATATGAATGATGAGATCAAAGGAGCCTGAAATAACATGAAATTAGGAATTGTAGGTTTGCCGAACGTAGGCAAAAGCACACTGTTCAATGCCATTACCAATGCGGGCGCACAGAGTGCCAACTATCCCTTTTGTACGATAGAACCGAACGTCGGCGTTGTTGCGGTGCCGGACAAGCGGCTGGATAAGCTGGCTGAGATGTACCAGCCGGAGAAGTTTACGCCTGCCACCATTGAATTTGTGGACATCGCAGGACTGGTCAAGGGCGCCTCGAAGGGCGAGGGTCTGGGCAACAAGTTTTTGTCCAATATCCGTGAGGTAGACGCCATCGTTCACGTTGTGCGTTGCTTTGAAAACGACGATATTGTTCATGTAGAGGGCAGCATCGACCCGAAGCGTGACATTGAAACCATTAACTATGAGCTGATTTTATCGGATATTGAGATTCTGGACAGAAGAATTGACAAAACGACAAAGCTTTTGAAGGGCGACAAAAAGTATCAGGCAGAGCTGGATTTCTTCAACCGTGTGAAAGAGGCGCTCAACGAAGGCAAGGCGGCACGCTCGGTGGACTGTACCCCCGAAGAGGCGGAGCTGTTGTCTACGGTATCGCTTCTGACGAACAAGCCCATCATCTATGCGGCGAATCTGAGCGACACGGATTTTCAGGACGGCAGTGCGGAAGGCAATCCATACTTTGCGGCGGTGAAAGAGATTGCACAAGAGGAGCACGCCGGTGTGTTGCCGATCAGCGCAGAGATAGAAGCAGAGATGGCAGGCATGGAGCCGGAGGAAAAGGAACTGTTCTTATCCGAGATGGGTCTTTCACAGTCCGGTCTGGACAGGCTGATCACCGCCTGTTATGATCTGTTAGGACTGATTTCATACCTGACGGCAGGCAAGCCGGAGGTTCGTGCATGGACGATCAAGAAGGGTACAAAGGCGCCGCAGGCGGCAGGAAAAATCCACACGGATTTTGAAAGAGGCTTTATTCGTGCCGAAGTGGTTTCGTTTGATGATCTGATGAGCTGCGGCTCGATGGCTGTTGCCAAGGAGAAGGGTTTGGTACGGTCCGAGGGCAAGGACTACGTCATGAAAGACGGCGACATCGTTCTGTTCCGCTTTAATGTCTGATGTGTCCCGGCGGAGTGCCTCCGCTCTCTTGTCCGCTGACGTTCGCTGACGCTCACTCACTTCATACAAATCTGCTACTTTAGTTCCGCAGGCATCCGGCACGGGCAGCGACGATCAGTCGCTGCCTTTTTCGCATTCCGCCGTCGGTGCGTGACCGCACTGGACTATTCCGCTGACGTTCGCTGACGCTCACTCACTTATTGGTAATTTGTTTCTTCTATTCCGCAGGCGTCCGGCACGGGCAGCGACGAACAGTCGCTGCCTTTTTCGCATTCCGCCGTCGCAGCCCCTAAAGGGCTGCTTGTGGCTGTTTCCTCTGAAATCGCATATTCAATTCACGCACCCACTTTACCGTGCCTACAATATGCATTGAGCATTAATGCCGCAAAGATTCTTCAAACAACGTTTTCGGGGGTGTCGGGGGGGCTTTTACGCAAAAGCCCCACTGACTCGCTGCCCGCAGGCAGCGAAACACTCTAACGACAGGCGCACGGCAAGGGGTGAATCAAAAAACAGTCCGGTGGACTGTTTTTTGAGAGGGGACGCCCTGCAAGAGAGGGCGTCCCCTTGGCGGGGTGCGTGACCGCACTGGACGAGTCCGCTGTCGTTCGCTGACGCTCACTCACTTATTGGTAATTTGTTTCTTCTATTCCGCAGGCATTCGGCACGGGCAGCGACGATCAGTCGCTGCCAATCACGCACACCGCCGTCACAAGCCTGACGGCTTGCTTGTGGCTGTTTCCTCTGAAAGTGCAGATTTATTTCACGCACTCACTTCACCGTGCCTGCTTTGTGTATGGAGTGCTAATATCACAAGGATTCTTCAATCAACGTTTTCGGGGGTGTCGGGGGGGCTTTTACGCAAAAGCCCAAAAAAAGATGAAAGAAAAGAAAGCGATGTCGGCAAACAGAAGGTGAGATTAACACTGAATGCGTCAACAACGTTTTCGGGGGTGTCGGGGGGCTTTTACGCAAAAGCCCAAAAAAAGATGGAAGAAAAGAAAGCGATGTCGGCACACAGAATTGTTACATCAAACTGAATGCGTCAACAACGTTTTCGGGGGTGTCGGGGGGGGCTTTTACGCAAAAGCCCCCCTGACTCGCTGCCCGCAGGCAGCGAAACACTCCAACGACAGGCGCACGGCAAGGGGTGAATCAAAAAACAGTCCGGTGGACTGTTTTTTGAGAGGGGACGCCCTGCAAGAGAGGGCGTCCCCTTGGCGGAGTGCCTCCGCTCTCTAGTCCGCTGACGGTGCGTGACCGCACAGGACTATTCCGCTGTTACTTAATTCAAATTCTCAACTTCAGTTCCGCACCCGAACGATTGACGAGGTTCACAACAAACTCACGAAGCATACAAGTGAAAAGTTTTGCTCATGTTTCAGACAAACGATAGAGCAAGCAAGTCTTTCAGTTCCCGCAAAATTCACGAAACATACAAAAAGAAAAAGCTTCGCTCAAGCCTGTTCATAGACTTGGCGAAGCTTTTTTGTTGTTCTATTAGGCTCTTTGTCAATAGTTGGGGTAAATCCGAATTAAAACAGAAAAGAAGAATGGAACAAGCGATGGCAAAGAAGCTGTCGCTTGTTCAGCGTTAAGAGATCATTAGTTAAGAAAAGATATGCAGAATACGATTTCTGAATCTACGAAAATTGCTGTAACCGTAAGCAATTCTTTTAAGGACTTTGATCTTGTTGTTACAGCCTTCTGTGAACCCGTTGGTGACCGGAGAAGAAAAGGAGTTTAGTATGCCTGTGATCCAATTGATCATAGTTTGAGCGCATTTTTGGAATCTCTGAATACCACAACCAAAAGCAGAATCAATCCAGCGGGACAAAGCAGTTTTGGCAGAATCTCTGTCAGTAGAATCGAGGATTTTCAAAAATTCCTCTTTGTAGAAATGTGCGGTAGAAAGAGCAGGGGAAGCATAGAGCATAATGTTTACTTGCTGTTTTTGATCATCGGTGAGATTGTGGAATCGTTTGAAAAGAAGTTTTTTTGAATGTTTGAAGTAAATGCGGTATTGTTTGCCGAGATTCTTCTGAACATCTTTTCTGACTCCGTCAAAAGCCCAGAATACTTGTCTGATCCAATGGTATTTGTCAACGATCTGATCGGCTTTTTTAAAAAGTCTGGAAGCCAGAGAAGCATAAGGCTTCCACATATCACTGACGAAAGAAGTTACTTTGTCTCGCTCAGACTTCTCAAAGTTCAAAAAGTAAGTTGTTAAGTAGTCCTCATAACGTTTTGGCAGAATGTCCAGTACCACCTTGTTAACAGGATCGGTAAGGATACATTGGTATTTTTCTTTGTTTGTATTTCCTTTGAATTCATCAATAGAAAGGACAGCAGGCAGATCCTTTGGTCCATATGATATCAGATCGAAGGTCCTCATCACGGTTGTTGTTGATAGATTAACTTCCTTACCAACATCTGTGAAGGTTATCATATTTCTCAGCCGGTCAATAATATACGCTGACAATCGGTTGGTTCTCCTATGGTAACGAGGTAAAAATGTGTTTTGTTCATAAAAACGTTTTCCGCATTGACAACGATAACGTCGTTTGTGCAGATGAATATATGCTGCTTTGCCATAGAGAGGGATATCTTTAATTACCTGCTCTCGGTAATCATGTATCTTTTCTGTTTCTGCTGAGCAGTCCGGACAGCGATGTGCTTTCCTTTTAACTTTACCATAGATATGGATTTCTTTTTCATTTGATTCAATTTTTTCGATAATTAAGTCTTGCAATCCGATGAGTTCTTCTGTAAAATAAGTGTAGAGCATTTTTGTTCCTCCGTTCATGGTTTCTCGTCAATTCCATTATAACGGATTTGGTGCAAATATGCTCTACTTTTTTTGCTTTTTATTGTAGGCTCTATTTGTTACCCCAATATTTATTATAGAGCCTATTTTTTGTAGGCTCTATTTGTTATCTCCATAATTATAGAGTCTTTCATTTGAAGCAATGAAAGTCAGGGGTAAAGCCACCGCCCCACCGAAAACGAAGTTTGATGAAAGATACAATAAACTGCCAAGCATATAACCAATCACCGATGTCCCCCGGGTCTCGCCTGCCGGGTGCGGCAGCGTGACGCTGCACCCGTGTCCGCCTTTGGGGTAGTTTTCTGCCTGCGATAGTCACATTAACGGCGGGTTCAGAATTTTGCAGAGAGTCTGGTACGCGGACTGAGCTTTTTGGTTGTAGAAATCAAGGGAGCGTTAGCGGACGTCCCTGCGAATCGTCCAGTGCGGTCACGCACCGGAAGCACCGACCGATCCGACAAGCAGCACAGGGAGATAATCTATTTTCCGCCGGAAAACGGGCTGCCCCATGCGGCTGTCCGGTAAAACTGAATGTCATGCTGCGATTCCATGCTTCGACGGAAATATACATTGACAAATATGTGCAAATACGATATAATCTATTTGTGCTTTGTAAAAAATATTGTATTTTTTGCTTTAAGGCTTAATGATATTATTTAAGGAGGAAAACAAACCTATGAAACAGTATCCCGCAAAAAGCATTTTCAACATTGCGCTGGCCGGTCACAGCGGCTCGGGCAAGACTTCTCTTGCTGAAGCGATGCTCTTTCTCGGAGGCAATTCCGAAAGACTCGGCAAGGTAAGCGACGGCAATACCATTTTCGACTTCGATCCCGAAGAAATCAAGCGTAAAACTTCGGTTCAGGCAGGCGTTGCTCCTGTTGAATGGAAGGGCAAGAAAATCAATATCATAGATGCTCCCGGTCTTTTTGACTTTGAAGGCGGTCTGTATGAAGCTGTAAGAGCTGCCGATTCTGTTCTGATCACTGTTTCAGGTAAGGACGGCGTTTGCGTCGGTACGGAAAAAGCTGCAAAAGCCGCAGATAAACGCTCTCTGACAAAAATTTTCTTTGTAAACGGTCTTTGCGACGAAAGCGCAAGATTCTACCGTGTATTCGAAAACCTGAAGGCTTCCTTTGGTCCTTCGGTTTGTCCTGTTGTTGTTCCCTATATTGTAGACGGTCAGGCTGACTGCTACGTCAACCTGCTGGAATATAAAGCCTATAAGTATGTTGACGGCAAAGTAACCACCGTTCCGATCCCCGACATGGGCGACAGACTGGAGGGTCTGAGAACCGCTATCAACGAGGCTGTTGCAGAAACCAGTGACGAAATGTTCGAAAAATACTTCTCCGGAGAGGAATTCACTCCCGAAGAAATCATCGTCGGCGTCAGCAAGGGCGTCAAAAACGGTACGATCAGCCCCGTATTCTGCGGCGACGCTTTGTTGACCTACGGTGTTGAGCAGTTGCTCAACGGTCTGATCTGGCTTGCGCCTACCGCCGAGGATAAAGCAGCAGAACTGGCGCTGGATACGGAAGGCAGTCCGGTTGAACTGAACGTAAATGAAGACGCACTTTCTGCGGCAATCGTCTTCAAGACCATTGCCGACCCGTTTGTAGGAAAACTCTCTTACTTCAAGGTTATTTCCGGAAAAGTATCTGCCGATACGCCTCTGGTTAATATGAGAACCGGCAATAACGAAAGAATCTCAAAGGTCATGACGATCCGGGGCAAAAAACTGGAGGACGCTCCATATATCGGCGCCGGTGACATCGGCGCTGTTGCCAAGCTTTCCGGTACCAATACAGGCGACACGCTTTGCGCTCCTGCCCGTAAGGTGATTCTGGACGGCATTGATTATCCCGCTCCTTCGCTGACGATGGCGATTGCGCCAAAAACCAAGGGTGACGAAGAAAAAGTAGCCCTTGGCGTACAAAAACTCTGCGAAGAGGATCCGACCATCAAGTTCGAAACCAATCACGAAACTCATCAGATGATCATCAGCGGTATGGGCGAACAGCACCTTGATGTCATCGTTTCCAAACTGAAATCCAAATACGGCACAGACGTTGTTCTCTCCAAGCCGAAGGTTGCTTATCGTGAAACGATCCGCAAGTCGGTGAAGGTTCAGGGCAGATATAAAAAGCAGACAGGCGGTCACGGACAGTTCGGTGACGTATGGATCGAGTTCTCGCCCTGTGACAGCGACGATATGATCTTTGAAGAAAAAGTTGTCGGCGGCGCAGTACCAAAGGGCTTCTTCCCTGCCGTTGAAAAAGGTCTGCGTGACAGCATCTCCAAAGGACCGCTGGCAGGATATCCTGTTGTCGGTCTGAAGGCGACACTCTACGACGGCTCCTATCACCCGGTAGATTCTTCCGAAATGTCCTTTAAGACAGCCGCTTCTCTGGCGTATAAGGCAGGTATGCCGGACGCATCTCCTGTTCTGCTGGAGCCTGTGGGATTGCTGAAGGCAACTGTTCCGGACGCTAACATGGGCGATATTATGGGCGAAATCACAAAAAGAAGAGGTCGTGTACTGGGCATGAATCCTTCGGAAGACCGTATGCAAACCATCGAGGCAGAGGTTCCGCAGGCTGAAATGAGTGACTTCTCAACCTTTATCCGCCAGTGTACACAGGGCAGAGGTTTCTTTACCTTTGCGTTTGAGCGCTACGAAGAGGCACCGGCTGTCGTATCTCAGAAGGTTATCGCAGAAGCTGCACAAAACAAGTAATCTCCATCTCACACATCATAATTCAGGCATATTATCCTTGATAAACAGGGATTATATGCCTGTTTTTTGTTTTGTTTGATGAATTTATTGCTTTTCTTAAATTTTTTCAATGTTATTTACATACATTATTTACATTATCTTAACAACAAATTTTCGGAATATATCTTGATTACAAACTAATAATTTGCTAATATATGCTAGAAAATAAGTTAACAAGAAGGTGATGACAAATGGGAAGAATCGCTAATAAAGACGCCAAAAGCTCTTTTGAAGATTCCTTCAAAAGAGCCACCAGCCCGATGATGACACTCTTACTTCTGAACGAAAAACCAATGTACGTCTACAATTTATCGCAGGAATTGGAAAAACGAAGCAACAGTACCTATAAAATGAATTTTCTCTATCCTGTTTTGTATCGACTGCAAGAACAAGGCTATGTTACTGAGTTTTCGCAGGAAATCACCGAGAGTCATCGCACAAGAAATTATTACACCATAACGGAAACCGGCAAAGAATACCTGAAATTTATGCTGCACCGCTATCGGGAGCTTCTTGCGGCAGTAGACGTCATTATAGAAAACGGACTGTCTCCGGATGAAAAAGAAAATGAATAAACTTTGCGTTTTTTTCATGAGGCACAGGATCACGACGAGCAAGCGCTGGCAGAGTTTTCTGTCAACGCTTGTTTTTTTCGCCGCAATATTACTATTTGTATTTTCTACAAATAGTATAACACAAGGCAATAAAAAAAGAAGCTTCTTCTGAAGCTTCTTTTCAAAAGTGACCCGAACGGGAATCGAACCCGTGTTTCCGCCGTGAAAGGGCGGTGTCTTAGCCGCTTGACCATCGGGCCGGATCATGAATAGTGAGGTGAATAGCGAACAGCCGTTAAGCCCGGCATTCAGCTATTCAAACCAATATTCACTAAAAGAGTAGCGGCAGTGGGATTTGAACCTACGACACTCCGGGTATGAACCGAATGCTCTAGCCAACTGAGCTATGCCGCCATATCAAGCCGAACTACCGAAGTAATCAGCTTGTTTATTATAGCGTATTTCATTCTGTTTGTCAAGGGATTTTTTCTTTTTTTGAATTTTTATTTTATACAGTTGGTATACTTTTTCGTCCTCATTACAATTTGTAAAATCGGTTGCTCTGTGCGAATATGCGTCATTACTAATCGTAGAATTATCAAAAAAATATGTATTTCATTGCCAAAACAAGTTTTCAACATCTTCGTGTTGAAAATGTTGAAAACTTATTAACGCTCATGTTGAAGCATATATATTGTTTTTTTAGAAAAATCAGTCGATAAAACTACCATATATAGGGTGTCAAAAAATGTCAAGCGCTATTTTCCTGTAATATATTTTTGTTTATTACGATTTGTAATACAAGTTTTGAACTTATTCAACATTGCCATGTTGAAAACTCAGTTTTCAACTTTACAATTTGTATAACCAATCACCGAGGAGCTAAAGCTCCTGCGGTGAGATTGCCTCGTCGCAGCCGATGTTAAGCGAGCTTACATCGGGCTTTGCTCCGAGTTAAATATTCCTCTTTCAGAATGGACAATCTGTCCAGATCATAATACATTCCGTCTTTATACAAATCCTGCCGGAGCGTTCCCTCGTACCGCATTCCGAGCTTTTCCATCACCCGTCTGGAAGCGCCGTTAATGCTCATACATACTCCGTTGATTTTCTGAAAGCCCAGCTCTGAAAATCCATAGTGAATCATAGCTTCTGCCGCTTCAGTGGCAAAGCCCATTCCCGTTACCCGGCTGTCCATATAATACGAAATATCTCCGTGGTGATGCGTCCAGTCGATGTTGATCAGCCCCACGTTGCCGATATACCGTCCGGTTTCCCTTAAAAAAACCCCGTATTCATACGCACAGCCCTGCCTGCGGTTATCCTTGATGACCCTGAACCACCACCGTGCCCTGAGTCTGGAATAGTTTTGCGGAATGCCATACGTTGTGGGATAGATTTCAGGCTGACGAATCACTGCCAAAAAATCATCAATATCCTTTTTGGTATATTCCCGAATGATCAGCCGATTGGTCAAAAACTGCCGCTGATACATTTTTGCCTACCTCCGTACAAATGCAAAACAGGACCGTTTCTGATCCTGTCAAAAACGATCCTGTCATTTACCACTCAGCCGTTATAAGAATAGTTCGGCGCTTCTTTGGTGATCTGAATATCATGGGGATGACTTTCTTTCAGACCTGCACCGGTAATTCTGACAAATCTCGCTTTGTCATGCAGTTCCTGAATAGTGGCACAGCCTGTGTAGCCCATGCCTGCTCTCAGACCGCCCATCAACTGATAGATTGTATCGGACAGAAGTCCCTTATACGGCACTCTGCCTTCTACGCCCTCGGGAACCAGCTTTTTATTGCCGGACTGGAAATAACGGTCGGCACTGCCTCTGCCCATAGCACCAAGGCTGCCCATACCACGATATACCTTGAACTGTCTGCCCTGATAGATTTCGCTCTCTCCGGGAGATTCCTCACAGCCGGCTACCAGCGAACCGATCATGACGACACTGCCGCCTGCAGCCAGTGCCTTGACGATATCGCCCGAATATTTAACGCCGCCGTCTGCAATAACGGGAATGTTATGCTTGGAAGCCTCGCTTGCTGCATCAAAGATAGCGGTAATCTGCGGTACGCCGATACCTGCAACGATTCTGGTCGTACAGATAGAGCCGGGGCCGATACCAACTTTTACGCAGTCTGCACCTGCGTCAATCAGTGCCTTAGCGGCTTCTGCCGTAGCAATATTGCCGGCTACAAGCTGCACATCAGGGAATGCCTTCTTCACTCTGGCAACGGAATTGATGATGTTATTGTTATGGCCGTGAGCCGAATCCAGTACCAGTACGTCGACGCCCGCCTTCACCAGCTCGTCCACTCTTTCCAGAACGTCGGGTGTACCGCCGATAGCAGCGCCGCAGAGCAGTCTGCCGTTTTCATCTCTTGCGCTGTTGGGATACTGTACGGATTTCTCAATATCTTTGATGGTAATAAGACCCTTCAGCATACCTTCCGCATCAACCAGCGGCAGCTTTTCTATCTTATGCTTTTTCAGAATCTGCTGTGCCTCCAGCAAGGTCGTTCCTACCGGAGCAGTAATCAGGTTCTGATTCGTCATAACGGCAGCAATTTTCTGACTGTAATCGCTTTCGTCCATAAAACGAAGGTCACGGTTCGTGATGATCCCCACTAACTTGCCGTTCTCACAGATCGGCACACCGGAGATTTTGTACTTAGCCATCAGTTTGTTAGCGTCATAAACGTAATGATGGGGTGTCAGTGAGAAAGGATTGACAATAACACCGTTTTCGGAACGCTTTACTCTGTCAACCGCATCTGCCTGCTGTTCAATCGTCATATTCTTGTGAATAATTCCTACGCCACCTTCACGGGCAATCGCAATTGCCATGCGTGTTTCGGTGACGGTATCCATAGCGGCTGTCATCAGCGGCGTATTGAGCTTGATTTTTTTTGTCAGATAGGTGCTGACATCTACATCCTTCGGCTGCACGTCCGACTCGCCGGGAATCAACAGCACGTCGTCAAATGTCAGTCCTTCTTTACCGAATTTTGCGTTATAGTCTGTGGTTATCATCCTATAATCTCCTCCGTTTCTTCTTATTTTTCTATTATTTAGTACTTCATTATACCACAAAGGAGAAAATTATAATTCTATATTAGAATTATAATCATTTCTTCCTTGTAAATTTTCTGTCAAATATTTTACAAAAAAATAGTCATTTTTCTGTATATATCTACCAAGATTTGCTAACGAAATCCTTTCAAAAAAACACGCTTTCTTTATCATCAAAAGAAAGCGTGTTTCAAAACTCCTTACAGCTCCGACTTTATCGGGCAATTATTTTTTGATCACGTCAATACCCATATACGGACGCAGAACCTCCGGCACGGTTACGGAACCGTCTTCATTCTGATACTGCTCCACAATAGCGGGAATGACACGGCTGGTAGCAAGACCGGACGCATTCAGCGTATGAGCAAAATGCATTTTCTTATCCTCGCCTCTGTAACGGACGTTTCCTCTTCTTGCCTGATAGTCACGGGCATTGGAAGCAGAGCTTACTTCTTTATATATCTCCATGCTGGGAATCCACACTTCGATATCGTATGTTCTTGCCATGGAGAACGAGCAGTCACCGGCAGCCAGCTTGCTCAGACGATAGTGCAGACCTAATTCCTGAACCAGTCTTTCTGCCTTTTCTACCAGTTCCTTAAAGGCAACGTCAGACTTATCGTCTTCCGTATACTGCACCATCTCTACCTTATTGAACTGATGTCCTCTGATCATTCCTCTTTCCTCACTGCGGTAGCTGCCGGCTTCACGGCGATAGCAGGGAGTATAGGCGATATATTTCTTAGGCAGCTCTTCGATCGGAATGATCTCATCTCTGTGAAGATTGACCAGTGCTGTTTCCGCTGTGGGCAACATAAAGCGTTCTTCATTACTGGTAGGATTCTTGATCCAATATACCTCATCGGTAAACTTCGGGAACTGACCTGCTACATAGCCGCACTGGTAGCCCAGCATGTGAGGCGGAAGTATAAACTCAAATCCGTCGTTGATATGCTCGTTGATAAAGAAGTTCAGCAGCGCCCATTCCATTCTGGCGCCCCAGCCTCTGTATACCCAGCTTCCGGCGCCGCCTAATTTTGCACCTCTCTGATAATCAATCATGCCAAGGCTCTCACAAAGCTCCACATGATTTTTCATCGGAAAACTGAACACAGGCTTTTCACCAAACGTATGTAACGGCTCGTTCTGTTCCTTGCCGCCTGCGGCAACGTCTTCGTCGGGAAGGTTCGGCAGTGACAGCAGCAGATCTGTCTGCTTGCCCTCCAGCTCGGTGATCTTTGCGTCGCCGTCTTTAATCTGCGCTACCAGTTCCTTCATCTTCGCCATAATCTCAGAAGCATCTCCGCCTGCCTTTTTAATCTGCGGAATCTGCTTGCTGGCAGCATTCTGTTCTGCCTTCATCGCCTCTACCTTGCCCATCTGCTCACGCTTCTGAGCGTCCACCGCAAGAATCTCATCAACAACAGCGTCCAGATCCATTTCTCTTTTCTTGATCCTTGCCTTTACCTCTTCGGGCTTTTCTCTGAGGTACTTGATGTCTATCATGTTCATTCTCTCCTTTGAAAAATGCTTTTATATTATTCCGCCATGCGACGGATTAAATACCTGTTTTGTCATCATGCTTCCGGTTTTATCCGAACAGCTTTGCCAGCTCTCCCAGATCCTCTTCGCTGTAAAACTCGATCTCCAGCACACCGCCTTTATCCTTGCCGTTCACAACCTTGACCTTTCGGCTGAGGTGTTCATTCAAAGCCAGCTCTACCTCATCATAAAACGAATTTCTTTGATGAACGGCTGTCGGCTTTGTCTGTTTTTTGCCGGCATTGATCGCTTTGGCAGCCTTTTCAATATCTCTGACGGTCAGATCATTCTTTTCAATCAGCTCCGCAATTCTAAGCTGTTCCTCCGCATCATCAATACTCAAAAGTGCTCTGGCGTGACCGGAAGATATCTTTCCTTCCCGGAGAAGGTCCAGCACCGGCTCTGCCAGATTCAGCAGCCGCAGCGAATTGGCAACCACCGGACGGCTTTTGCCGACAGATTTTGCTATTTCCTCCTGCGTCAATCCGTACTGATCCTGCAGAACCTTATACCCCATTGCTTCTTCCACCGGATTAAGGTTTTCACGCTGCAGGTTTTCAATCATAGAAATCTGCATCATCTCCGCATCTGACATTTCACGGATAATGACCGGAACCTCAAACAAACCTGCCATACGGCTTGCCCGCCAGCGTCTTTCTCCGGCAACCAACTGATAGCCGCCCTCCGGCAGAGGTCTTACCAGCAGCGGCTGCAGCACCCCGTGTACGGCAATGGAATCTGCCAGTTCACGCAGACTTTCTTCGTTAAAATCACGTCTCGGCTGAGAGCGGTTAGGCTCTATTTCAGAAATCTTCAATGTCACCGCAGCTTCGGAATCCTCCGCATCATTCTCAAGAAAAATCGCATCCAGACCCTTGCCGAGTCCTCCTCTTTTGGCTGCCATAAAACTCCTCCTTATCGGTTATTCTCTATCAGCTCCCGACACAGGTCCATATATGAAACGGAGCCTTTGCAGGATTTGTCAAAATACATAATAGGCATTCCAAAGCTGGGTGCTTCCGACAATCGCACGCCTCTTGGAATAACCGCCGAAAATACTTTTCTCGGAAAAAACCGCTTGACCTCGTCTACAACCTGCTGCGTCAGGTTCAGCCTGCCGTCATACATGGTCAACAGCACGCCTTCAATATCAAGATACTGATTATAGCGTCTTTTTATTTTTCTGACGGTACTCATCAACTGCGACAAGCCCTCCAGCGCATAATATTCCGGCTGAATCGGTACCAGCAGCGTATCCGCCGCACAAAAGGCATTGGTTGTAATCAGTCCCAGAGAAGGCGGACAGTCTATCAGAATAAAGTCATAGTCCGCTTTGATCATGATCAAAGCGTTTTTGAGTCTTGCTTCTCTTTTTTCAACGTCTACCAGCTCTATTTCTGCCGCCGCCAGCTCTATGCCGGACGGAATAATATCCAGATTATCAAATTTGGTTTTGATCACTGCATCCTCTGCCTTCACACCGTCTACCATCACACTGTAGGAAGAATATTCTACTGTACGCTTGTCTACACCGACGCCGCTCGTCGCATTGCCCTGAGGATCTATATCTATCAAAAGGACTTTTTTTCCCAGCTTGCCGAGTCCTGCGGCGGTATTCACCGCCGTTGTCGTTTTGCCGACGCCGCCCTTCTGATTAGTCACTGCAATAATTTTTCCCAAAACAGTCCCTCCAACCGTTATGATCTTTCCTTTTTCCACAATACCACACTATTATATCATGTTTATTGGCAAATAGCAATGTTTCCGAAAAGTTTCCGGAAAACTTGACGAAGAAATACGGATATCCTTTCCGCCGCTTCATCTGTAATTCTGTTATCGTAATAAAACGTTTTATGCGCCTGTCGCCGGAGTATTTCGCAAGCTTTTCATTTGTATCCTTTAATAGGTTTCGTGTGATGATGTTGTCTGCAGAATGTATGAACCACTGCTACAGAATATCACGTCCGGTGAGTATCTCTCAGAATCACGCTGCCGCTGCAGGGCATTACAGCATCTTCCAAAATCACAGTTCCTACACTGTCCGCTGTAATCGTACCGGAAAGAGGATTTTTCACCGAATCAATATGCCCGATAATATCCGCCTCAACCTGAGAGTATTCAAAGGAAAGATCACAGTTGTTCATCGTACAGTTGATCAGCTTCAGCCCTTTGCAATAGCAAAAAGGCTGCGTTCCCTCTATCTGACAGTTGATCAGCGTCAGATTTTCGGAATACCAGCCCACATATTCCCCTTTTACAACGCTGTCACGAACCACCGTATTTTTACTGTGCCAGAAAGCGTCCTTCGTGTCCAGTACGGAATGGCTGATGGTCAGGCGGTCCACATACTGAAACGAGTATTTTCCCTTCATCCGAATGTCTGTCAGCTCAATATCACTGCTGTCCAGAAACAGATATTCTGACTGCACCGCACCTTGCGACAGCTTGATCCGGCTGCATTTCCAGCCGAATTCATCAGAAATAATATCGCAGCCGCACAGTTCAATCCTATCGCATTCTCTGAGTGCCTTAATGCCTCTCATTTTAGCGTCCAAAATTTTTCCGTTTTTGCAATACCAGAGTGCTGCCCGTGTTGCTTCTTCCAGCACAACTCCCTTCAGGCTGAAATCTTCATTGTGCCAGAAAGGATAGCGCAGCGCAAAACGGCAGTCTTCTGCCTTAATATTTCTTGCTTCCTTTAATACAGACTCTCCGTCCTGCTCTCCTGCAAATTCGCAATTGATAACTTCTGTATCCGTCAGGTGATACAAAGCTCTCTCTTCATCAAAACGCTGATTTTCAATTCTTTTCATTATCAAACCCTCTTTCCGTTGCTCTTATACTATATTATAGCATATTTTTCCGCAAATGGAATCCCTGAATATCTACACGCACCAAACCGACGCTGCCGTATTTCTCAACCGTTCCCTCTCCGATCTCCGGTCAAGATGTTTCTTTGCTTTCATCTGCGCCACGCTTCATTCAGCCCCTCATACATTATAACCACCGCCGGCAATGCGTCATGAATCGTTTTTCTTCAATCATAGCTGTTGCCCGAGCTGTCAGGATACCCGGCGTCTTTTTCTTGCCTGCCAACCATATAACCAATCACCGATGTCCCCCGGGTCTCGCCTGCCGGGTGCGGCAGCGTGACGCTGCACCCGTGTCCGCCTTTGGGGTAGTTTTCTGCCTGCGATAGTCACATTAACGGCGGGTTCAGAGTTTTGCAGAGAGTCTGGTACGCGGACTGAGCTTTTTGGTTGTAGAAATCAAGGGAGCGTTAGCGGACGTCCCTGCGAATCGTCCAGTGCGGTCACGCACCGGAGGCACTCCGCCGGTGCTTCTGCTTCGCAGAGGTGTCCACTGGACACCCGCACCCTCTTAGGCGGCGGGTGCCATTCGGACTTTCAGTGGGGGTTATAATCCCCCACTGAAAGTCCGAGGAGCTAAAGCTCCTGCGGTGAGGTTGGATCAATGCAGCCGATGTTAAGCGAGCTTACATCGGGCTTTGCTCCGAGTTAAACGAACCAAAAAGCATACTTCCGTCTTTGCAGAAAGATGTGTGCTTCATGAAATGTTTCACATGAAACATTCCCCACTGAAACAAAAACAGCAGTTGAGTGTTTTCGCTGTTTATGGTATAATTCAATTATACTATCATTTACAAACGGGGAATGACTATGGAAAAGACCATCGCTGCCATTTCTACCGCCAACGGAGTAGGCGGTATCGGCGTCATCAGAATATCGGGAGAGAATGCTCTCGCCGTGGCGGAAAAAGTGTTTTGCTCCGTCAACAATAAAAAAATCGAAGAAATGAAAGGCTACACCGCCGCTTACGGCAGAGTCACAGATGACGGCGAAGTCATAGACGAAGCCGTAGCGCTTGTTTTTCGGGCGCCTCACAGCTACACAGGCGAAGACGTGGTGGAGCTTTCCTGTCACGGCGGATTATATGTTACCAAAAGAGTGCTGCGGGCTGTGCTGAAAAACGGAGCCGTGCCTGCCGAAGCAGGCGAGTTTACCAAACGAGCCTTTCTGAACGGAAAGTTAGGACTAACCGAAGCGGAGGCGGTCATGGATATCATTTCCGCCAGAGGCTCACAATCTGCAAGAGCAGCGCTGTCGTGCCGGGAAGGAAAGCTGAGGAAACGAATCGACAAGGTACGGGATACGCTGGTAAATGCGGCTGCCCATCTGTCGGCGTGGGCAGACTATCCGGAAGAAGACATTCCGGAAGTTAGTACGGAACAGCTCAGCCGGACCATTGAACACTGTAAAGAGGAGCTTCGGGAACTGCTGAACAGTTACGACGCCGGCAGGATCATGCGTGAAGGTGTCGATACCGTCATAGCCGGCCGCCCCAACGTAGGAAAATCCACCATTATGAATCTTCTGTCCGGCTGTGAGCGCTCCATTGTTACCAATATACCCGGTACGACCAGAGATATTATTGAAGAAACGGTTATGCTGGGCGACATACCGCTGCGGCTGTCCGATACGGCAGGCATTCATGCCACCGATGATCCGGTAGAGCTTATCGGCGTGGAACGTGCAAAAAACAGACTGCTTCAGGCAGGTCTTGTGCTGGCGGTATTCGATTCGTCCCGTCCGCTTTCCGAGGACGACAAAGCGTTGATTGACCTGCTGACAGACGCCCCCGCCCTTGCGGTCATTAACAAAACCGATCTCCCCACAAAGCTGGACGCCACTTACATTCAGCAGCACATCAAGCATATTGTCATGTTGTCGGCAATAGCCGGCGAAGGCGCCGAAGAACTGGAAAGGCAGGTTGCCGAGATTATCGGTACCTCCGGACTTGACGCTTCCCAGGGCATTCTTGCCACCGAGCGTCAGCGCAGTGCGGCAGAAGCGGCTCTGCATTCTTTGTCGGAAGCCGCCGAAGCAATTCGGCTTGGCGTCACGCTGGACGCCGTTACTGTCACCATTGAAGAAGCAATCGACCATCTGCTGGAGCTGACCGGCGAAAGGGTTACCGAAACCGTCGTCTCTCAGGTATTCTCACATTTCTGCGTAGGTAAGTAATCAGCAGGGACTCTTTCATGGGAGTCCCTGCTGATTTATTTTTTTATCCTGAATTTTTTATACTGAACTTTTTTACGGTTTTGAAAATAACAACTGTTATTATAGATAGAAGTATGATGATACTTCGAAAAAATACAAAGGGAGGTTCAAAGCGTGGACGAAAAAACAATCGAGTCAGGTCTTCGGAAAAGCAATGAAAGTGCCTTGTCAGAAGCCATACGGCACTATTCACCACTGGTCGCCACCATCATCAAAAACATATCACGAGGCACACTGACTACAGAAGATATGGAAGAGGTTTTGTCTGACGTATTCATTACACTGTGGAACAACAGAACAAAAATAGCCGAAGGCAAACTGAAAAGCTATCTTTGCTGTATTGCTAAAACCAGAGCCCTCAACAAGCTTTCCACCATAAAACAAAATCTGGTGGATATTGAGGATTACGATCCGGAAGACGACTTCTCCATTGAAGACGCTACCGAAACCAAAGACATCAACCGTGAGCTGAATGAAATCATTGACGCCATTACAGAACCGGACAGAGAGATTCTGATGCGGTATTACTTCTATTACCAGCCCGCATCCAAAATCGCCGCCGTCCTGGGCATTAACGTGGAAACAATCCGATACCGTTTGAAACGAACCAAAAACAAACTAAAAGAGAAACTGACCGAAAGGGGGTTCAATTTATGAAAACCACATTCAAAAACGAAATCAACAAATTTGAAAAAAGCTACATCAGCAACGAAGACAACATTATCGAACCCGTCGAATATAGTATAGAAAGAGTGACAGAAAAAGTTATGAACGCCATCAGACACAAACCAAACAAAAAGAAAAGGTGGGTTCCCATCTTAGCAGCAGCCGTTTTGCTGACCGCCGCTATCGGCACTACCGTATTGGCAGCTACGGGCGTATGGAATCCTTTTGCAGAAAAAATACCCGGCAACACAAACAACCTGAAGGTACTTTCCAACGATTCTTTCCGCTTTACTTCGTCTGACGATAACCTGCAGGCAGAATTTGCCGGATACGTGGGTGACGACGACTTCGCTCTGGCAGCCATCAACATCACCAAAAAAGACGGGCAGCCCATTATCAAGGATGACGGCATTCTTGAAGGTAAAGACGAAATCTCCAAAAACGGCTATACCTATCGTCTGGATTCAGAGTATATCAGAGAAAACGGCTTCGAGCCGGAATCGCCGGAATATTATCTCAGCAATGACAAAAAAACACTGACACTGTATCTTACCGTTAATCTTCCTTCCGGCAATATGCAGCACACAACCGTTCACTTCGATTCAAAGGAGCTGTATGCATACAACATTACGGAAAAATACACGGAATATGCCTATAACCCGACCCAGAAGGTGCAGCGTATCAGAGTATCACCCGAAGGTGACGGAAGATATTTCCTGACAAAATTTGAAGACGATAAATATGTGGAATACGGCATTACCACAAAAACCTACGCTCTCCCCTATTCCGTTTATCTGGAATTGGACGAAAAACCGGAAGTATTTCTGAAAAAAGAGGTTGACGCCGAAGCCTTGCCCAACCTGATCCGTCCCGGCGAATCGGTGGAGATGCAGCTTTCCCACTTCAAGCTCAGGCTCACACAGCACAAATCCATAACGGATGCTGAAAAAACAGCCTTGGAAACCAAACTGAAAAACAGTTCCTCAAACGGAACCTACGATCTTGCCAACGAACTGTCACCCTTCATCAAAAACAACCCATACTTTAAAGATACCCCTCACCTGATCCATGCCATGGACTCCGGCATCGTCATGAAGGACGGCAGAAAAATATTCCTTGCACAGGACGGCAACAAAACAACAATCCGACAGGACGCTGAGGACAAGAACAAATGGAACGTGGACACTTCCATGGATCTGTATTTCATAGAGTTTCCTTTAGATTCAATCTATCAAAACATTATCAAAGACCAACTGCTCAAAGTGGCAGTCAACCCTTCTGACATTGCCACTGTTGTAATAGAGGGCAACACTGTCTATACGGCTGAGGGATTTGAAAATACAGAATTCAAAACAAACCGCTTAATGGGCAATGTATGGACCTCCGACGACGTATGCAATATTCTGAATGGTTATACATCAGATCTTCGTTTGATGATTGTGGATGAGGGTCTTGATGATGAACTGACGTATGAGGGCGTAAAGATGAAATTAAAGGTTCACGGCAGCAAAGAGGAAATTCTCTCCTGCATTGAGCGCCTGGAAACAGAAACGATCAGAAATCTGTTTATCAGAAGCATTACCCTTGCACCCGATGAGAACAACACTTATTTCATGGAAATGAAACTGTTCAATCCTTATAGTTATTTCCCTGACGATGACCCCGTCTACATTACCCTGACAAAGAACCACTGGAGCAGTATCTGCAGCGACTACTTCACAGAAAACCGCACGCCGGACAGCAGCGTTTCCTTCCGTATCACAACACCGGACAAAATCACGGAAGAAGCGCCGGACGATGATCTGTATGATGACAATGTCATTGACCATGTTCTGCCGATCGCCAAAAATCCTGTCAAAGAACCTGAAAAAGCTCCTCTGATTCAATCCGACATGAGCAAGCTGACAAAAAAGGTCTGGACGGAAGAAGAAGTACGCAAAATCATTCACGGAGAAAACGGTCAGCCTATCCCGAAGGATCAGTATACGTATTCCCCCGTATCTCCGGCAGACATGGACACCCAAAGCGGTGATAACACTTATTCTTTCCGTACCGAATTTACAAAAACCGGACTTTACAACTTTATCAATGAAATGGCTGTTTATGAAGAATCCAATCTGTTCATTACAGACATAGAACTGACTGCAAACGAATCAAACAACGGTATGTATCAAGCCGAGATTCGTCTGGTCAATCCTGTAAGAGTTGACACCGAAGGTGCTTTTTCAGAAGAAACTGAAGACTATGATATTGCCTGCCATTACGGTTCCATTGACAGAGCCGGAATCTACTCGGATCTGCTGGACGTTGTAAAGAATTATGATATGGACTATCTGCGTCTCAATTATCCCCGACAGATAAAACAACAATCCGTCACCCCACACGCATCTCATAGCGCAAACGGTTATATCAAGCTTCTCGGCAGAAACATGACGCTTGATGATTGTATCCGGTTCAAATCAGAGCAACTGGGCGTACAGTCCACCTTCATGTCAACAGGATCTCTTGCTATGAAAAGCGTCGACGACCCGTATACCGGAAATGAATCCGTGAGCATTCATCTTGATTTATATACACTTGACTATTTCAAATAATTTTCCGACTTTTTCACGATGATTCTTTATCCGAGCCTTTGTTTAGCGCTGCCCGACCCTTCAGGGGATCGGGCAGCATTTCTTTTTGATGTCATCCGGTTTTGATGATATAACCAATCACCGATGGCACCCGCCTCTTAGGCGGCGGGTGCCATTCTGACTTTCAGTGGGGATTATAATCCCCCACTGAAAGTCAGAGGAGCTAAAGCTCCTTCGGTGAGGTTGGATCAATGCAGCCGATGTTAAGCGAGCTTACATCGGGCTTTGCTCCGAGTTAAATGTTCATGCATTTCATAAATTAAAAAAAAATAATGAAGTATTTTTACCTATTTGTAAAGTAAGCCTGTTATTAAGGATAGAAGCTTCAAAAACATACAAGGAGGTTACAATCATTGGACGAAAAAACGATAGAAGCAGGCCTGCGGCAGAAGAACGAGCAAGCACTTGCCGAAGCAATCCGCTATTATTCCCCGCTGGCAGCAACCATTATTAACAATATTTCAAGAGGCTCACTTACTTCCGAGGACATTGAAGAGGTACTTTCCGACGTATTCATTACGCTGTGGAACAACAGTGAAAAAATAGCAGAGGGAAAGCTGAAAAGTTACCTTTGCTGCATTACAAAAACCAGAGCGATCAATAAGCTGTCTACCGTCAAGCATAATTTAGTCAGCCTTGATGACTATGATCCGGAAGATAACTTCTCCATTGAAGACGAAACCGAAACAAAAGACATCAACCGTGAGCTGAATGAAATCATCAGTACCATTACAGAACCCGACAAAGAGATTCTGATGCGCTACTATTTTTATTACCAGTCTGCACCCAAAATAGCCACTGCCTTAGGCTTTACCGTTGAAACAATTAAATACCGTCTGAAACGAACCCGCAACATACTCAAACAAAAGCTGACAGAAAGGGGTTTTAGTCTATGAAAACAACATTACAAGATGAAATTAACAACTTTGAAGAAAGCTACATCAACAACGACAGCCAATTGGTTGAACCTGTTCCCTACAACGTAGACAACGTAACGAAAAAAGTCATGAAATCTATCAAAAAGAAACCTGTGAAAAAGAAAAAATGGATTCCTGTATTAGTAGCAGCCGTTCTGCTGACAGCAGCTATCGGCACGACTGTATTGGCATCTACCGGTGTATTCACACCCTTCTCCGGCAAGCTTCACGGAGATACCAGCAACCTGAAGGTGTATTCCAACGATTCTTTCCGCTTCACTTCATCGGACGATAACCTGCAGGCAGAATTTGCCGGATTTGTCGGTGATGAAGATTTTACCCTTGCCGCTATCGAAATTACCAAAAAAGACGGTCAGCCCTTTATTTCAGAGGACGGCGTTCTCAGCGGTCAGAGCAAGCTCGCCCAAAGCGGCTATTCTTACCGTGCGGAATCAGACGATCATAAAGAGCAGGACGCTAAAACAGAATTGCCGGATTATTATCTGAGTAAAGACAAAAAGACACTGACGCTGTATCTGACTGTCAACACAGCTTCTGACGATACGGAAAAAACCATTCTCCGCTTCGATTCCCAGAAGCTTTATGCCTACAGTATAAAGGATAAGATCAGTGAAAGCAATCTTTTTACAACCGACTATTTAGACGACAGCGTTGAAAACGACGCTATTCTTCATCTATACGAAGACAATAAGTATATGAAATACAGCATTTCAACAACAGCTTACGATCTTCCCTATTCTGTTTATCTGGAGCTGAATGAAAAGCCGGAAGTATTTCTGAAACAGAAGATAGGGGAAGAAAAAGCCCGCAATCTGATCAAATATAAAGAACAGTTAGAAATGACCGTTTCACCCTTTAAGATCAAATTCACTCAAAACAAAACCTTTACCAATTCAGAAATCAGAAACATTCATAAAAGATTGAACGACTACGGTTATCAAGATAATCAGGCCGTCTGCGATATTCTGTCCCCCGTCAATAATAGCGAGGATTGCATACAGGTGCTGAATTCAGGCGTCATGACGAAGGACGGCAAGCGTTATTATCTGATTCAGAAAGAAATTCCGACAAAACTGGAATTAGACCGGAATGATAAAAGCAAATGGAATGTGACGACAAAGCTGGACCTGTTCTTTACAGAGTATCCCCTCGACTATTATACAGCCGTTAACCATTATAATAAATTATCCTTTGTCGTCATCGACCCTGCCCAGATCGGCGCTATTATCATCAACGGAAATACGGTCTATGCAGCGCCCGGCTGTGAGGATATGGAACTTAGTCAGCCCAAAGCACTGGGACAAGAATGGAATTTGAGTGAGCTCAAGGAGCTGCTGAAAGAAACACCCTTAGACTTAACCTCTTGTTCAATAGGTCAATCATATCTTGGCGATGATTATCAATGCGAAGCTACCAGAGTCGATTGTACTCTCAGCGGAAGCAAGGACGATATTCTTTCATTTGTTCGCCGGATTTCAAGAGAACAGGAAAGAGGCTTGTTTATTACGGAAATTACTCTGACGAAAGCGCAAGACTCAACCTACGAAATGGCAGCGAGTATCATCAATCCCTATATTACAGATAGCGCTGACTTCCCGAAATCTAATGAAGAATATCTGAATCTGTTTGCAAAATATGACTGGAACGACATCTGCAGCCAGTATTTTTCAAAGGGTATACTGCCGGAGGGCAATGTTCCGTTCCATATAGGCAATGACAAAACGCCGGACACCCCTTCTGACATAACAGAAGACCCCGATCAGACAATTACACAAAACGATCTTCCGATCTTGACATCCCCCGCTGAGGGTCCCGAAAGAAATCCTGTGATTCGGTCTGATATGAACAAGCTGACACTGAAAATCTGGAAAGATGAAGAACTGCAGCAGGTTCTGCACGGTGAGAACAATCAGCCGGTTAACAAAAACGATATACAGATTACGAAAGACTATGAGTATGACACAACCGACGCCATTCGTTGTACCATGGTTGAATTCACAGCCGACTTTACCAAAAACGGACTGTTCAATTATGTTAACGAGATGGTGACACAAGAAGAAAACAATTTGTTTATTACAGACATAGAAATGGTTGCCGATGATGAAAAAAGCGGTTGGTTCCACACCACCATTACACTGATGAATCCGTATATCCATCCTTCCGAAACCGCACAGGAATTTGGTTATCTGTCAAGATCAGAGCTGTTGTCCGCAGTGTTTGACGCCTCAAAAGATCAAGTGATAAGCAGCTTGGCACTGCGTCTTAATAAACACTACCTCGACGGTACTGAACCTCACAACGCTGTCGCAGTTATTAATTGTTTCTGGCCCAATTCCTCCTATGGAAATTTTGTAGAAATGAAAGATAAAACCGAACAAGAAGGAACGTTCCATTTCGGTGAGGAACTAAGTGCATCTGTTTATCATGATGACGCTTCCGATATGACTGGTTTATATCTCAACTACAATTTAGTAACAGACGCATTCAATCAATAATGGCAGCATTCGCTTTTCTCCCTCTTTTGTAACACTGAACCTCCCCCCTTGCGGCAGTCCGGCACTTCCTTGTGTCGGGCTGCCGTTCTTCCTTTCCTTTATCATGTTTCACGTGAAACATTGAAATACCGTTCAGCCGTCAGTCTATCCGTATACTTGCCGGCTTGACGATTCTTTTTATTTGCCGCTCTGAATCTTTCCTCCTTACCTTAAATCACCTTACATTGTATTTTCCTTGCCTTACAATTCCTTTGCCTTATCATTTCCTGACCTGACTATTCCCTTACCTTACAAATTCCTGCTCTGAGATTTTCCTTGCGGCAGTCCGGCACTTTCTTGTGTCGGGCTGCCGTTTTTCCTTTCCTTTATCATGTTTCACGTGAAACATTGACATACCGTTCAGCCGTCAGTCTATCCGTATACTTGCCGGCTTGACGATTCTTTCTATTTGCCGCTCTGAATCTTTCCTCCTTACCTTTAATCACCTTACATTGCATTTTCCTTGCCTTACAATTCCCTTGCCTTATCATTTTCTGACCTGACTATTCCCTTACCTTACAAATTCCTGCTCTGACATTTTCCTTGCGGCAGTCCGGCACTTCCTTGTGTCAGGCTGCCGTTTTTCCTTTCCTTTATCATGTTTCACGTGAAACATTGGCATACCGTTCAGCCGTCAGAAATCCTGACTGATGGCAGCAGCTTTTCCATAAAAAATTGCACCCAAAGTAACATACAATATGTTATAATAAGTAGAGTAGAAGTGTAAAAGGGAGGGAATGCTTTGGACACAGAAGAGCTTGCCGTAAGGCTGAGAAAAAAAGATGAAAAAGCCCTGAAAGAAACCATCAAAAAGCTGACCCCTCTCGTATCTACCATTATATATAATGTAGGAAAAGGACAATTGACAAAAGAAGATATTGAAGAGGTATGCGCCGACGTATTTATCACGCTTTGGAACAATGCCGAAAAAATACAGTCGGATAAGCTGAAAGGGTATGTCTGCTGTATTGCCAAAACCAGAGCAATTAACAAACTCAAGGTTGTGATTTCCAAAGCAGTCGTCAATATTGAGGACTATGAATGGGAAGATGATTTTTCCATCAGCGAACATACCGAAACAATGGAGGTCAGCAATATATTGCGGCAGATGATTGATGAGATCAACAACCCTGACAGAGAGATTCTGATACGGTACTACTATTATTATCAGAACACCTCTAAAATAGCAGAGGTTATGCAAATGAACCCGGAAACCGTAAAATCAAAACTGCGGCGGACAAGGGAAAAACTAAAGGATAAATTAGCAGAAAGGGGGTTCGGCGTATGAAAATGTCTTCCCTGAAAAACGAATTTGATATGTTTGACAAGGACTTCGGTTTAGAAGAAAATATCATCAACGAAGATCTGGACATTGATCCGGATAATATTACTAGAATGGTGATGAAAAGTATTTCTGCCGACTCTTCCAAAAGAAAAAGCCGACGGAATTTTATGGTCTTTCTGGTAGCGGCGGTCATCTGTACAGCAATCGTCTGCACTTCCGTTATCGCCGGTACCGGCGTTGTCAAACCGGATTTTTCTCAGGTTTATAGCGGTGACGTCAGCGTTCTTGACGTCAGAGGAACCGAAGCCTTCCGCTTTGAAGCGCTGGATCAGAACCTGCAGGCAGAGTTTCTCGGTATGGTCAATACCGAAGACAAGCTGACAGCGTCTGTCAACCTGACCAAAAAAGACGGTACGGTCTTTACCCGGACGGACGGTATACAGAATCCCGATGCTTATTTGCCGGACAAATCGTTCTATCACAATAATACCGATACGGAAAAACTGATGCAGCAGCTAAAAGAACATCAGCTCGAAACAGACTATCCCTATGTGATCCTCACAGAAGACAATAACGGACAGCTTGTTGAACAGCCTGACAATACCGTGCAGTACATTCTCAGCGACGACGGTAAAACACTGAAAATGTTTATTACCGTAAATTGCGCCGACGAGCGTATTCGTGACGGAAAAATCACTGTTTCCTCCCGCTATACCAAAGCCTACTCTTTTGACAAGAAGCTGAGAGCATTCAATACACTCAACGAAACCACCTATGCTGACGCCAAATATTTTTGTCAGATGGACGGCTATAACATGGATTCCGACTGTAAATGGAAAATATCCGGCGGTCAGTATGCCCTGTATACCATTGATCAAAAACGAATGGCACTCCCCTTTGACATGAGCTTCAGAATCAACTATCAAAAGCCAAAATATATCCGTACCAAACTGACGGATCAAAATGCCCCGCAGATCGTCAAAAAGGGCTGTCAGGCTGACCTGACGATTTATCCTGCCAAACTGACCGTTACAACCGACCGCACCTACACCTTCGATGAGATTCATCAGCTTCAGCAGCAATCAAAAGACTTTAACAGCAATCAGTATTTTTCAGACGACAATCCGTTTATCACCGACCTGAGCTGCGTATCTTCCTTTGTCGATGCAGACACCGACTCCGGTCACCACAGCTATGACGACATTGCCTATAATGAATCGGGATTACTGATGACAGACGGTACGGTTCTGTATTTCCTTTTGACAGAATCCAAAATAGACTACGATATCACCAAAGAACACCAGGTGCGGATTACCGAGCAGAAAACCCTGACCTATTCCCCTCACTTTATCAACGAAAAGGTCAACAGTATACGCCCTGATGACATCCTTCATATTTTCAGAACCACTATTCTGAATCCGGATAACATTGCCAAAATACTGATTAACAATAATACGGTCTATTCCCTGTCCGGCTACGAAGCAGCCTCTCTGCCTCAGAACCGGAATACCGATGTTCCTGCTGCGGAGCTTTCCGATGTATCCGACTTACCGTCTTCGCCCGATCAGGACTATACGCCCGATATGACAAAATATCAGCCGTCAGAAAAAACAGCCAACGAAATCTGCTATATGCTGAACCAATATTCCGAGGAACATTCACTGATCCTTTCTTCCATCAGTACCTCTGTCAACAGTAATGCAGGCAATTCCTCTTTCAGAATCAATCAAACGGATTTTACAGTCAACGGCAGCAAAGATGCGCTTCACCGATTTTTGATTCATCTGATGAAGGAAGAAGAGCATAACCTGTTCATCGTTTCCGCAGCACTGTCTGATAATCAAAACGACGAGGGACAATATCAGATGATTGTCACTCTGGAGAACCCGTATTTGTCCTCAACAGCCTATATGCTGGAAGAAGATATCTATTCCTATATCTTATCGCACTGGGGCAGCGTCAAACGCAATACTTTGATCAACGCATTCTTTGAAGATCAGCTCACTGCCAGCCTGACTTATCTGACGCTGAATGATTATGAGGCAGACTTCTCACAGGATCAGACAAGTCCTGCCGATCAATCAGATTACAACAACCTCCACAAACCAAATCATCCGGCTGCGGTAGCAGACTATCAATACAAAAAATGGACAGAAAAAGAATTGCGGCGGCTGAATCGGAATCTGACCGGCAGCACCGACTTCACCATTGAAAACATTGCCGATGCGGACAATAATCTGTTCCGCATACAACAGCTTACAATCAGCTTTAAGGGCACACAACAAAAAATTGCTTCCCTTTTGAAAAGGCTTCTTGAAAAAGAATGCAATAATTTGTTTATTACAGAAGTCAATATTTCGGAAAGAGACAGAAACAGCGATAAATTTGTTGCCGAAGTGACTGTGTCTAATCCGTATCCCATAGACGAAGCCTATACGAAAAAACCATCGGATTATATTCTTCATCATTACGGCTCTGTTGACTGGGAGCAGGTTATTCTGGCATACTTCAAGGCGCTTGAGAATATTTCCGTATCCGGACAATTTGTCATCGGCGCAGAACCTGAATCAGACAACCCTGTCGTGATCGCCTATATTCAGGTAAACCTTACTTCTTATGCGGACGTGGTCGATTATAAAGATACCGTCATCAGAAACTCTTATTTCAGCGTTACCAATAACATGAATATCAAAAAGATTCATCCCGGCAACCATACGGACGACTATCTCTTAGCAAGCATGGTTCTGATATCGGATCGGTTTCTGAAGTAAATACAGCGTTATCCCCGTCAGCCGAAAGCTGTCCGTCAAAACGGTGCTTTCGGCTGACGGTTTTTGCTGTCCGATTTTTGCACGGAAATCATTTTTCATAACCAATCACCGATGTCCCCCGGGTCTCGCCTGCCGGCTCGGTCGGTGCTTCTGCTTCGCAGAGGTGTCCACCGGACACCCGCACCCTCTTAGGCGGCGGGTGCCATTCGGACTTTCAGTGGGGGTTATAATCCCCCACTGAAACCCCGAGGAGCTAAAGCTCCTGCGGTGAGGTTGGATCAATGCAGCCGATGTTAAGCGAGCTTACATCGGGCTTTGCTCCGAGTTAAATTTCAAAGTCAACCGCATATTAAGTCCCGCTGATTTGAAAAATTACTTTCCGGAAATTCTCAGCGGTTTTAGGAAAGGGATGCTTCTGCCTGCGGCAGAGGAATCCACCGCAGGCAGAAGCATCCCACCGAGCCGACAGTCGAGATAGAAAAATAACCCTTTTTCTGCCGTAAAAGGGTTTTTCCTATGTAACTGCCCCGACAAAACTGATTTCCATGGCTTTTTTGATTATCAGCTTGAATGCTGTCGTACTTTGTATTATAATAGAATGGAAATTCAGAAAAAACGGAGAATGGTAGTTATGAAATTTCAGGCAGGCGAATTTGACGTTGCCGTTATCGGCGCAGGTCATGCAGGAATTGAAGCTGGTCTGGCGTCGGCAAGATTAGGCTGTCAAACAGCGGTATTCACCATCAATATGGACGCAGTGGGAAACTGTCCCTGCAATCCTTCCATCGGCGGTACTGCCAAAGGACATCTGGTCAGAGAGATAGACGCTCTTGGCGGTGAAATGGGTAAGGCGGCAGACGAATGCTTTTTACAGATGAGAATGCTGAACCGTGGACGGGGACCTGCCGTTCACTCTCTGCGCGCACAAATTGACCGACGGGCTTACAGCACCCGTATGAAACATACCTTAGAGCTGCAGAAAAACCTGGAACTGCATCAGGCTGAAATAACCGATCTGAAAATGAACCCGGACGGAACATGGCAGCTTACCACCAGACTGGAAGCGGAATATACAGCCAAAGCCGTTATTCTGGCAACAGGCACTTATCTGGGCGGCAGAATATATGTAGGCGACGTTTCTTACGAAAGCGGACCGGACGGAATGTTTCCTTCCAAGTATCTTCCCGACGCTTTAGAAACATTAGGAATGACCATTCGCCGCTTCAAAACAGGTACTCCTGCCAGAGTGCTCAGATCCAGCATTGACTTTAACGGTCTGGAAGAACAGTGCGGTGATGATCCTGTGGTGCCCTTTTCCTACGATACGGAAACCCCCGGCGAAAATCAGGTAAAATGTCACGTTAGCTGGACGAATGAAAAAACAAAACAGATCATACTGGACAATATCCACCGTTCGCCGATGTACAGCGGAAAAATTGAAGGAATCGGCCCCCGTTATTGTCCCAGCATAGAAGACAAAATCGTGCGCTTTGCCGATAAACAGCGTCATCAGCTCTTTATCGAGCCCTGCGGTCTGGATACGGAAGAAATGTACCTGCAGGGTATGTCCTCTTCCCTGCCGGAAGACGTACAGCTTGCTTTTTATCATTCCATCCGGGGGCTGGAGCATTGTATCGTCATGCGTCCTGCCTATGCAATCGAATATTTCTGTGCAGATCCGGTTCAGATGTACAGCACGCTTGAATTCAAGGACTTTCCGGGATTGTACGGAGCCGGACAGTTCAACGGCAGCTCAGGCTATGAGGAAGCTGCTGCTCAGGGACTGGTGGCAGGCATCAATGCGGCACTGAAAATACAGCAGAAAGAACCCATGATTTTAGACCGTGCCGGTTCATATATCGGCACACTGATTGACGATCTTGTGACCAAGGGCTGTAACGATCCCTATCGTATGATGACGTCACGCAGCGAATATCGCCTGATTCTTCGTCAGGATAATGCTGATACAAGACTGACGCCGATCGGAAGACATATCGGACTGATTACAGACGACAGGTGGACAAGATTTCTGCAAAAGCAGGAGCAGATGAAAGAAGAACGCAAGCGTATTACAAAAACCGTGCTTTCTCCGACAGACGAACTGAACAGCATTTTACGGGAACACCATACCAGCGAGGTAACCACAGGCGTTCGGCTGATTGATCTTCTGAAACGCCCGGAATTGAATTATCAGGCGCTGACGGCTGTTGATACCACCAGACCTAAGCTGAATCCAAATGTCTTTGAACAGATTGAAGTGGAGATCAAATATGAAGGATATATCAGCAAACAGCTTGTGATTATTGACAGAGTAAGAAAACTGGAGAAAAAACTGCTGCCTAAGCATCTGGATTACTCTGCCATCGACGGTCTGCGTTTAGAGGCCCGTGAGAAGCTTAACAAGGTGCGTCCTGAAAATATCGGACAGGCAAGCCGTATCTCCGGCGTCAGTCCGGCAGATATTTCGGTATTGGTCATTTATCTTGCTTCACTGAACAAAAAAAGAGAGGAAACTGCAGAATGATTGCTGATATTCTTGAAAAATGGTGTACTGAAAATCATCTTCCCCTTTCGGACGATCAGAAAAATGCTTTTCTGCGGTATGCCGCACTGCTCCTGGAATGGAACCAAAAAATGAATCTGACGGCTATTACCGATCCGCAGGAAATTGCCGTCAAGCACTTTATTGACAGCATTTCCCTTTTGAAAACAGTTGAGCTGAAAGCTGATGCTTCACTGATTGATATCGGCACAGGCGCCGGCTTTCCGGGCATTCCTTTGAAAATTATGCGACCGGACTTGCAGGTGACGCTGCTGGACAGTCTGAATAAACGGCTGATCTTTCTGGAAGAGGTATGCAGCAGTCTGAAGATAAAGGTCAGCCTGCTGCACGCAAGAGCAGAAGAATACGGTCAGAAACCCGAATACAGAGAAAAATTCGATTATGCCGTTTCACGGGCTGTGGCAAACCTTCCGTCTCTTTGCGAATATTGCATTCCTTATATTAAAGTCGGCGGATACTTTATCTCTATGAAAGGTCCCGATGGCACAGCAGAGCTGCAAACTGCCGGAAATGCCGTAAAAATGTTAGGCTGCAAAGCAGACGCTACTCACCGTCTTTCTCTGCCGGACAATTCTGACAGAACCATTATCTGTATCAAAAAACTATCTTCCACCCCCAAAAAATATCCCCGCAGAGGCGTCAAGATATCTAAACAACCTTTGTCATAACCATACATTAACAGCGAATTGTCGGCAAAACCTATGTACGTTTCCGATAGTTCGTTGTTTTTTTCAACCGAAATGTAAATTCATGTTGAAACTTATTCTATGAAACATTGGTAATAATTGCCATGTTTTGACAAAAAAATATCTGACACAAATGATATAATCATTTTCAGAAAGGGGTAATTGAAAATGATATTAAGTATCAGAAAGAACAGAAGAATCGTAGAAATACCGATCGTTCAGATCAGACCGTGTCGTACACAGGCAAGAAAGAATTATAATTCCGACAGCCTTCATGCTCTTGCTCAAAGCATTCGTTACAACGGTATTCTCCAACCTGTAACTGTCAGAAAAATCACCCCCATGGAATATGAACTGGTTGCAGGTGAACGCAGACTTCGTGCCGCCGTTCTTTGCGGCTATACGAAAATTCCATGTATCGTTATATCCTGCACCGATAATCAGGCAGAAATTCTGTCTTTAGAGGAAAATCTGCAGCGTTCGGACCTGAACTGTTTTGAAGAAGCGCAGGGTATCCATCACTGGATACAAGAGTATCAGTTATCAGGTATACAAGCCGCACGGCAGCTTGGCAAAAAGCCTTCTGTCATTACAGAAAAGATCTCTATTCTTCATTTTGACGACGAAGAAAAAAATCTGATGATCAAGGCTCATTTAACAGAAGCTCACGCAAAAGCATTGTTAAAGGTTGAAGACAGAACGGACAGACGGATCGTTTTGAGTGAAATTATTGAAAACAGCATGAATGTTTCACAGTCAAAACAGTTTATCGAAAACTATCTTGGCAGTACAAAGCTTGAAAAACACCGAATGCAGCGAAAAAAAGGATTGATTCGTGATATACGGCTATTCAGCAACACGATCCGAAAAGCCATTCTTGCATTAAAATCCACAGGTCTGAATCCTGATGTATCGCAATATGAAAATGAGAGCTATATGGAATATGTCATTCGCATACCAAAAACAAGAGCAAATCAGCCAAAAATGACGGCATGATCCTGCATAAAAACAATTTTTACCGACACCCCCTTGCCGTGCGCCTGTCATTAGAGTGTTTCGCACTCTGCGGAGTGCGACAGGGGCTCTGCCCCTTGACCCTGCAAGCCTTTGAAAAGGCTTGAGCGAAACTTTTGATTTTTATGCTTTGGTAGTTTATTGTGAACTTCTTCAATCGTTCTGTGCGTTGAAGGTTGAAGGCGGATAAATAGTAAATGACAATAATATGATATTGATTTGAGTTAAAGATCGTAGAATCAGGGGCATTAGCTCCTGATTCTTTTCCTTTTATCATGACATTACATAAGTCCCAATGATCGTTAATAAAACCAGCAATAAGTTTTAAGAAAAACACTATAGCAGGCACGGTGAAGTGAGTGCGTGAACTGAATGTGCATTTTCAGATAAAAGCAGCCCTAAGCAGCCCTTCGGGCTGCGACGGCGGAATGCGAAAAAGGCAGCGACTAATCGTCGCTGCCCGTGCCGGACGCCTGCGGAATAGAAGTTGTGAATTTGTATGAAGTGAGCGTTAGCGAACGTCAGCGGAATCGACAGCGGAGGCACTCCGCCGGTCACGCACCGGAATATCAGTCTTCACTGTCAGTTCTTCTGATTTCAATTTTTCCGTAAAGAGAAGTATCGGGTCTTTCATTGATGCTCTCTCTTACGGCAGTTGCAGAGCTGTCTTCTTCAAAGGTGCTGAACAGACTGTCCTGAAGATGGGTTTCTCCCTCAGCATACTGTCTTCTCTGATAACCGCTGCTGCGGGGTCTGCGGTTATAAGAACCATCTTTATTGAAGTTTGAACTTCTGTCTCTGTCTCCTCTGCGGTAGCCTTTGTTATAAGACGGCTTATATTCCGGATCGGGACCGATGACAACATGACGGTGCATATTCTCTCCTTCACTCCAGGAAATGGCACCTCTTACACGCTGAACGGCTGTATGGATAATTCTTCTCTCATACGGATTCATGGGTTCCAAAGAAGTTTTGGCTCCTGTTTTAACAGCCTTGAATGCCAGCTTTCTACCGAGAATTTCCAGTGTTTTTTCTCTTTTTTCTCTGTAGTTGCCGATATTGATGGAAATACGATAGTAACCTTCGTCTACATGATTGGCAACAAGACCGGTAAGATACTGCAGCGCATCAAGCGTCTCTCCTCTGTGACCAATGATAAAGCCTACGTCTTCGCCTTCAATATTGATCACAGCGCCGCCGTCAATTTCTTCGGAAGTCATTTCAAACTCGGTAATGCCCATTTTTTCCAGAATTTCTTTCAGATATGCCTTCGCACCGTCCAGTGGTGTAATCTCAACAAATGCTCTTACTTTTGCCGGACTGCCGCCGAAAAGTCCAAACTTTTTCTTTTCAGGCTGCTGCAGCACTTCAAACTGTGTATCCTCAACTGCTGTGCCAAGGGCAACACAAGCCTGATTCTGAGCCTCCTCAATTGTATCTGCCGTAGCAATAAATTCACGAATCATTTTTTCTCCCCCTGTATTTACCTTCGGTTTTTCTTTTTATTCTTGCTGTTCTTCGCAGCATTCTTAGCAAACTCGCTTGCTTCTTTTTTTGCCTTATGAACTTCGGAAGGCGCTACATAATCAGGCGCTTCGACAAAAGCAACCTGCGCCTCCTGCTGTCTTCTCAAAACAATTCTGTGCGCCTCATCACGGGCCTCTATAATACTTGCGTTATAATATATGTTCAATATCAGCGACTGAACAAATCCGAGTACGGTAGATGCAATCCAGTAAAAACCAACTGCACCGGGTACGTTAAAGGCAAGCCATGCCGAGAAAAGCGGCATCAGCAGCACAAATACAAACATACAGCCCTTCATCTGGGTACCGTTCATCTTCTGCATGATCAGCATACTGACTACAGAGGTGACAAAACACAATACGGGAATCAGCCACATAAACGACCAGAAGCTGCTGGCGTTTGGCGTTGCCAGAAGATCCCAGCCCAAGAAGTTAAAACCGCCTGCAAATTCATTGATCTTGTCTGTTTCACCCTGTGAAAACAGCGGATTTCCGCTGCCGTCCTTAAAGAATCCCTGAAGAAGATTAAAATATTTGACCGTATAGATCTGTCCGTAGTTATTGCCGCTCAGACTTGCGCCCATTCCGGGAAGTGCGTACAGGTTGTTCATGGCGGAATTAACCTTATCGGCTGCAATATGCAGTGTATTGGTCAAAGGATTGATAACGGAATAATAAACGCCCAGCATAACGAACATCGGCAGAACCATCGGCAGACAGCCTGCTGTCATGCTGACGTTTTCTTTTTCCATCAGCTTTTGAATTTCCATCTGAGCGCCCATTCTGTCTTTACCGTAGCGCTCCATAATTTCTCTTTGTTTTTTCTGAAATCTTGCATTAGAAGCCATCGAACGCTGCTGTTTTATCGAAAAGGGAAGCAGCAGCAGCTTGACAATAAGTGTAAAAATAACAATTGCGATACCGAAATTCTTTACAATATAGAAAGCTCCCCAAAGAATATAACCGAACAGGCTTCCTATGAAGTTAAATATTTCCATCATCTGCCAAAAACCATTCCTTTCACACTGCAAAAAAATTTGCAGGAAAACAAAAAATATCTATAGTAAACGCACAAGACAATCCGCAAAAAATCACAGAACAACACAAAATGCTGTTCTGTCACTGCAGAATGCCCTATGCTTTTATTTTCGAATGAAAATGACTTGCTTATTTATTCTTTTTAGAATAATTGATTCTTTTAGGTGTTTTCCGAAATTTCTTTCTTTCCTTTTTTTCAGGAACCGGATCATATCCCCCTTTTGAAAAGGGATTGCACCGCAAAATCCGCCAAATTGTCATCAGAATCCCCCGGACAGCCCCAAAGCGTTCTATTGCCTGAATGCCATAAACCGAGCAAACCGGATAATACTTGCAAGACGGCGGCGTTCTTGAAGAGATATACTTCTGATAAAACCTGATAAGCCAAATAAGCGGGCGCTTCATGCCAAAACACCCGCATCCTTCAGCTCTTTTTTCATAGATTTCAGGACATCATAGCTTTTTACATAGGGAGTTTTTGTTCTTGCCACAAAAACAATATCATACCCTTTTTTTACGCTGCCCGAAAGCTCACGAAACGACTCTCTGATAATCCTTCTGGCTCTGTTACGCATAACGGCCTTTCCAACCTTTTTACCGGTGGTGATTCCGATCCTGACATCTCCGCTGCGGTTTTTGATAACATAAGTTACGAGCAATGGAGATGCAAAGGATCTGCCACGATTATACAGCCGACGAAAATCTCTGTTTTCTTTCATAGTGATAAATTCACTCATACTTCATCTTCCAATTAAAAATTTTCGTGACCGTCTGCAAACAGTTGACCAACAGAGGCACACAATTAATAAGAAAGTCTTTTTCTTCCCTTTGCTCTTCTGCGGGAAAGAACCTTGCGTCCGTTAGATGTTGACATTCTCTTTCTGAAGCCATGCTCCTTTTTTCTGTGGAGCTTCTTCGGCTGATATGTTCTCAGCATCAGAAATTCCTCCTTTCGGAAGGCGCAGTTGCACCCGATGATTTTTCAAGATATAACCTTGCACTGTAGAATTATAAACCAAAACACCTTGTTCTGTCAACTAAAAAATTTATTTTTTTCCTGATTATTTCTAAAAAAAACGGCAAATTGCAGTGCGTTATCCGTCTGGATAAGCCGTGAGTTTTTTGCTGCCGCTTTATGAAAGGTTTGTTCCGCCCCATTCAACGACAGTAAAGCCTGTTCTTGTTTGAGGGATCAGTTTCTGTTCCTTTATTTCCTTCGGCTGATCAAGTCCCTTATAGAGCATCAGCACTCTGATTTCCGTATCCGGTTTCGGCGTGATTTTCAGCGGCATATTTTCTTCTATTTCCTGCTGATCCGCAAATCGGATATAATTATAGCGGTTAGCTTCCAGCTTCGGCAGCCAGTAAACAATAAATTCCTCTGCCTCTCTGTCGTTCAGACCTAAAACAGCCAGTTTTTCTTCCAGAAATGCGGCTGAATCCTCTCCTTTGACAATAAAACCGTCGTCTGTCCTGAAATTGACATTGCTGACGTTTTCATAATACAATGCATACAAGCTTTTGCCGGTTTTCAGATCGGTCAGATTGCCGTCGGGCTGTGCCAGTACGTTCCACGCGTCCTCATATTTCGGGTATGAGCAGGTAATCCTGTCGGCAGCGGTTAGTTCTACCGAAACCTTGGTTTCTTTTTCGGGATATAAGTAAATAATGGGTTTTTCTTTATAAGTACCACCTTCTGTCATAAGGGGAAAAAATATCAAGAATAACTCAATAAAAAGAATGATGCACAAAATAACAATAATGATCATCTTTTTTTCTTTTTTCTTCTTATATTCATTTTCTGAAATACTATTTGCTTGCTGTTGATGATCCTGAGGCTCAAAATACTGTTGATTCAATTTCTGACCGTTATCATTCAAAGGCGCAAATATTTGTTGGTCTGATTCCTGACCGTTATCATTCTGAGGTGCAAATATCTGTTGGTTCAATTCCTGAACATCATCATTCTGAGAAATACTTTTTTTGACATCTTGTTCCATTTTTTAATCCTCCGATCATATCATTTTATCTGAAATAAAAAATGATGATAAAAGTTACAATATGCTACAATTATAACTGATTTCTTATACGACGGCAACTAATTCGATCAAATTATTGTAATATTGTTCCGCCCCATTCAACGACAGTAAAGCCTGTTCTTGTTTGAGGGATCAGTTTCTGTTCCTTTATTTCCTTCGGCTGATCAAGTCCCTTATAGAGCATCAGCACTCTGATTTCCGTATCCGGCTTCGGTGTGATTTTCAGCGGCATATTTTCTTCTATTTCCTGCTGATCCGCAAATCGGATATAATTATAGCGGTTAGCTTCCAGCTTCGGCAGCCAGTAAACAATAAATTCCTCGGCTTCTCTGTCATTCAGACCTAAAACAGCCAGTTTTTCTTCCAGAAATGCGGCTGAATCCTCTCCTTTGACAATAAAACCGTCGTCTGTCCTGAAATTGACATTGCTGACGTTTTCATAATACAATGCATACAAGCTTTTGCCGGTTTTCAGATCGGTCAGATTGCCGTCGGGCTGTGCCAGTACGTTCCATGCGTCATCATATTTCGGATATGAGCAGATAATCCTGTCGGCAGCGGTTAATTCTACCGAAACCTTGGTTTCTTTTTCGGGATACAGATAAATGATTGGTTTTTCTCCATCAGTACCCGGAAAGATACTGTCTGTACAGGATTTAATTGAAATTATTAAACCAAATATAATAGTTAAGAGAAGAATTACGCACAATACAACAATCAGAATGATCTTATTTTCTTTTTTCTGTTTTTCTTCCTCTGAAATAACATTGTACTGAGGAGATGATAACTGCTGATACGATTCCTGACCGTTATTATTCTGAGGAACTGAATACTGTTGGTATGATTCCTGACCGTTATCATTCAAAGGCGCAAATATTTGTTGGTATGATTCCTGACCGTTATCATTCTGAGGCGCAAATATTTGTTGGTCTGATTCCTGACCGTCATCATTGTGAGGTGCAAATATTTGTTGGTTCAATTCCTGAACATCATCATTCTGAGAAATACTTTTTTTGACATCTTGTTCCATTTTATCCTCCGATCATATCATTTTATCTGAAATAAAAAATGATGATAAAAATTACAATACGCTACAATTTAACTCGGAGCAAAGCCCGATGTAAGCTCGCTTAACATCGGCTGCATTGATCCAACCTCACCGCAGGAGCTTTAGCTCCTCGGGGTTTCAGTGGGGGATTATAACCCCCACTGAAAGTCCGAATGGCACCCGCCGCCTAAGAGGGTGCGGGTGTCCAGTGGACACCTCTGCGAAGCAGAAGCACCGGCAGAGTGCCTCCGGTGCGTGACCGCACTGGACGATTCGCAGGGACGTCCGCTAACGCTCCCTTGATTTCTACAACCAAAAAGCTCAGTCCGCGTACCAGACTCTCTGCAAAACTCTGAACCCGCCGTTAATGTGACTATCGCAGGCAGAAAACTACCCCAAAGGCGGACACGGGTGCAGCGTCACGCTGCCGCACCCGGCAGGCGAGACCCGGGGGACATCGGTGATTGGTTATAACTGATTTCTTATACGACGGCAACTAATTCGATCAAATTATTGTAAAATTGTTCCGCCCCATTCAACGACAGTAAAGCCTGTTCTTGTTTGAGGGATCAGTTTCTGTTCCTTTATTTCCTTCGGCTGATCAAGTCCCTTATAGAGCATCAGCACTCTGATTTCCGTATCCGGCTTTGGCGTAATTTTCAGCGGCATATTTTCTTCTATTTCCTGCTGCTCCGCAAAACGGATATAGTTATAGCGGTTAGCTTCCAGCTTCGGCAGCCAGTAAACAATAAATTCCTCGGCTTCTCTGTCGTTCAGACCTAAAACAGCCAGTTTTTCTTCCAGAAATGCGGCTGAATCCTCTCCTTTGACAATAAAACCGTCGTCTGTCCTGAAATTGAAACGGTTTTTGCTTTCATAATATAATGCATACAAGCTTTTGCCGGTTTTCAGATCGGTCAGATTGCCGTCGGGCTGTGCCAGTACGTTCCATGCGCCCTCATACTTCGGATATGAGCAGGTAATCCTGTCAGCAGCGGTTAGTTCTACCGAAATCTTGGTTTCTTTTTCGGGATACAGATAGATGATTGGTTTGTCTACTGTCATATTATAAGGATCATAAGGTGTATTATATTTTTTCAGATTTTCAATTTCTTCTTCGCAGTAACATTGTATATACTCCACTTGTGTACCGACAGGTCTTTGAGTAGGAACAGCAATCAGATATCCGCTTCCGCTTGCCATCACACCTCTCATATCTCTTTGCCCGAAAATGATAATCTTATCAGGATCAATATCCGGATCATCAATACAGTCAATCAGTTCCATTTCACACCAGCTATAGCTGCTTGACCGGCTGAGAACAATATAATTAGTATTTTTATCTGTATAATAAGGCACTATTTCATCATCGGATAGCTGATTGACCTGCTCCACAATTTCCTTATATTTTTCATAAGACACTACTTGTGTATCAACATCATAATTCCGGTCTGTGTAAAACTTTTCCAGATGAAAATTTCCCGACCATATACGATTACTCAGGCGGCAATAATATTCTTCGCCATTGATATCTACAGCTTCATAATCGGAAGACTGACTGCGGACAGGTTTTTCGGAAGGCTGCGTGCTGCTGCCGTCAGACTTTTCGATAATCCGGGATACAGGACTCGCAGAGGTATCCTGACCGTTGTTCTCATTCTGCCGATTTTGCTGCCCGACCACCAGCCAGACAATCACTCCCGCTGCTGCAATAACAATCGCCAGTATCACAACGACAATGACAATATGTTTTTTTTTTCCGTTTATATTTTCATTCATCACAGCATCTCCTTATCAATCGTTTTTTACAGATAGCCCCTGCTTCCATTTGATGATATCTGCCTGACATAATAATCAGCAATTGAATATAAAAGTTACAATAAAAAACGATTTTTCTGATCAAAAATATTCCATTCAAAAGAATGACAAAAAATAATACGATCAAACCTCTAAATTTTCAACCTTATGAGTATTGATTGTTGAAAAAGTATTTGAAATATAGTTTATTCTATGCTATAATTAAAATCGTATAAGTGTTTATCAGCGGTACCGGATTTTTCCGTTAAACACATTTATCAAACAGTACCGCAAAAGAAAAATAAAAAACAGGAGGAAAAGAACGTCTATGGATTCATTTAACGAAGCTTGGGAAATTATCTGCGAATATTGCAAGCAAAATATTTCCGACGTTGCTTATAAAACATGGATTAGCAAAATTGAACCCGTAAAGCTGGACTTTTCACAGGGCAAAGCGATTCTGATGGTACCCACAGATTTTAACCGGCAAACACTGCTCAGGGGATATATGACGCTTCTGAATGACGCCTTTGCCAGTGTTTTCGGTGAAGGAATAGAAATTATCTTTACCATACCCGAGGAAGCTGAACCGAAGGAGCAGGAACCTGCAGAAGCCATTATGGACGCCGACTATGAATATACTTTTGATACCTTTATTGTCGGCTCTTCCAACAAATTTGCCCATGCCGCATCACTGGCGGTTGCCACCACTCCGGGAAAGGCATACAATCCGCTTTTCATCTACGGTAATTCCGGACTCGGCAAAACACATCTGCTGTATGCGATCCGCAACGAAATCATCAAAGAAAACCCGAATATGGTCATTACCTACGTAAAGGGCGACGATTTTACCAATGAATTTATCGACTCTCTGCAGAACGCCACAACCAGCGAATTCCGTCAGAAATACAGAAATTCCGACGTACTGCTGGTAGACGATATACAGTTCATCGGCGGCAAGGAACGCACACAGGAAGAATTTTTCCATACCTTTAATACATTGCACGAGGCAAACTGTCAGATCGTTCTGACATCTGACCGTCCGCCAAAAGAAATCAAAACACTGGAAGACAGACTCCGCAGCCGTTTTGAATCGGGACTTCTTGCCGATATACAGCCGCCGGATTACGAAACCAGAATGGCAATTATCAGACGCAAGGCAGAGCTGCTGGAAATGAATCTGCCGGACGACGTTACGGAATACATTGCCACCAGACTGAAAACAAATATCCGGCAGTTAGAAGGCGTCGTCAAAAAACTGAAAGCCAAAAATCAGCTTTACGGCGAGAAAATCACCATCAACGTCGCTCAGAAAACCATTTCGGACATTCTGAATAACGATCAGCCGCCACCGCTGACAGTAGAAAAGATCATTGACGAGGTTGCTCATACCTACGGTGTGTCCAGCGATGATATCCGTTCCGGCAAAAGAAACTCCAACATCTCCAACTCTCGCCAGATTGCTATTTACGTCGTAAGAGCGATTACCGGAATGTCAATGAAGCAGATCGGAGAAGAATTCGGCGGAAGAGATCATTCTACCATCGTATACGCCATCAATCAGATTGAAAAGAACATGGCAAAGGACCCCAAGCTCAAATCTACGGTAGAAGACATCATCAAAAACATCAGAGACCGCTGATAAAGCTCCCTCTCCTATACAGTGGAAAACAATTCCACAATTCAACAAAAACGGTTAATTTAGCGTTTTCCGACGTTCGCAATTCTTCAACAATTTATCCACATTCCACCAACATATTTCAACAGTCATGTTGAATGAAAAAAAACGAAAAAAATCATTTCACACGATTTCAACAGAAATCAACATGAAAGATTTTCCGGAAAAACCGATGATTTCCCGAACAAAAGAACTTTTTAACAAATTAACCGCCTCTACTACTATCACTATAATAATATATATTATTATTATTTCCATAAAACGAAAAGGAAGGATAAAATGAAATTTAACTGTAACAGACAAAAACTGAACGAAGCAGTGTTAAATGTTCAAAGAGCTGTTGCTTCAAAATCGACAATGCCTGCCTTGGAAGGAATATTGATCAAAACCCGGAACAGCGAAGTTGTTCTTACCGGATATGACCTTGAAATAGGAATCACTACGTCTGTTGACGCTATGATTTACGAAGAAGGCAGCATCGTGATCAATGCAAGACTGTTTTCAGAAATTATCAGAAGAATGCCTGAAGACCAGATCAGCATAGAAACAGATGAAAAACTGATCGTCTATATTACCAGCGGTAAGTCAGACTATAAAATCATTGGTATGCCCGAAAACGAATATCCGGAGCTTCCTTCCGTAACAGGAACAGATACTGTCAACATCAACGGTGAAATTCTGAAAAGTATGATCCAGCAGACGATCTACGCTGTGTCTGACAAGGATATCAAACCGGCACAAAAGGGTTCCTTGTTCGAGATTGAAAACAATACAATCAAAATCATATCCGTAGACGGTTACCGCCTTGCTATCCGCAAGGAACAAACCGACTATTCAGGCGAAAAAAGCTTCATCGTGCCCGGAAAAACGCTGTCGGAAGTTGAAAAACTCATCAGCGACAATACCGAAAACGTTGAAATGATCGTCGGCAGCAGACATATCATCTTCAAAATTGACAGCTACTCCATTATAACCCGACTGATTGAAGCAGAATTCATGAATTACAAAGCGGCAATTCCGTCCAAGCATTCCACAGAAATGATCATCAACACCAGAAAATTCATCAATTCAATTGACAGAATGTCCCTGCTGCTGAACGAAAGAATGAAAAGTCCGATCAGATGCCGCATTGACAACGGTGTTATCAAGACTTCCTGTCACACGGCTTTAGGTCAGGCATACGATGAATTTGAAGCAGATATTCAGGGCGAAGACCTTGAAATCGGCTTTGATAACCGCTATATGCTTGACGCACTGAAAAACACCGATACAGATGAAATTAAAATTCACATGAACGGTCCGCTCAGTCCGATTGTGATACTGCCTGTTGAGGATGACAGCTTCATCTTCCTGGTGCTGCCGGTGAGGTTGAGAAATGAAAACTGAACAATTCAGACTGAAAACAGACGAAGACTACATTCGTCTTTGTGACCTTTTGAAAATATGCGGCGCCGCAGAAACAGGCGGACAGGCAAAAAACGTCATTCTCAACGGTGAAGTAACCGTAAACGGGGAAGTCTGTACGCAAAAAGGCAAGAAAATGAAGCGCGGCGATACAGCCATATACGATGACACGGTTTTTGAGGTGTGCTGATTATTGTATATTCAGAAAATAAGCTTTGAAAATTACAGAAACTTAGCGCCGGACAATTTTTTTCCGGACGAAGGAATAAACGTCATTTACGGTGACAATGCTCAGGGTAAGACCAATCTGATTGAAGCAATCTGGCTTTTTACAGGAGGAAGGTCTTTCCGTGGTTCAAAAGACAGTGAACTGATCGCTTTCAAACAGAAATATGCGAAAATTTCCATGATTTTTTATGCAAGAGAAAGAGAGCAAAGTCTGGAAATTACTGTCAGCGGCGGTAAAAGATCCGCCGTGTTGAACGATGTGCCTAAAAATACCATGTCACAGATCATCGGCAGTTTTTGCGCCGTGATCTTTTCACCGAATCATCTGACGCTGATTAAAAACGGACCAGAAGAAAGAAGAAACTTCATGGACGCAGCGATTTGTCAGATCAAGCCTTCCTATGCGGTGCAATTAGGAAGATATAAACGCATACTCAATGAAAGAAATGCACTCTTAAAGGACATTCCGCATCACCGTGAACTGGAAGATATGCTGGAAATCTGGAATGAGAGGCTTGCTTCAGAGGGTGCGGGGATTTTGACAGAACGAAAAAAGTATATCAAAAAACTGTCAGAACCTGCCATCGGTTTTTATAACGGTATTTCCGGCGGAAAAGAAACACTGGAGCTGCATTACAAATCAAGCTGCAGCAGTGAGGAGCTGACAGAAGAAGCTGTCAAAGCAGCGCTGCTGAGCGATCTGATCAGCCGACAGAGTGATGATATCTATTGCGGATATACCACCACGGGAATACACCGGGACGATCTTACTGTCAGAATTAACCGGCGAGAAGCGAGAAGCTTTGGTTCGCAGGGACAGCAAAGAAGCGCTGTTCTGGCGATGAAGCTGGCAGAAGCAACGGTATTGGGAGAAGAAAAAGGGGAAAAACCCGTTATACTGCTGGACGACGTACTCAGCGAGCTGGACATGGGCAGACAGCAGTATTTGCTGAAAAAACTGGAAGGAATGCAGGTTTTTATCACTTGCTGTGAAAAAGAAATTGATGCCGATCACAAGGTCCGCATCAGCAACGGAAGGATACAGCCAACGGAGGAATAGTGCCTTGTATTTACATTTAGGCGGCGATACGGTAATCAGAACAGACAATATCGTCGGAATATTTGATCTGGAAAATTCCACGGTATCTTACAAGACAAGGGAATATCTTGCTGCAGCGGAAAAAAACGGCAAAGTCATCAACGTATCGTTTGAACTGCCAAAATCATTCGTTGTATGCATAGAAAACAGCGAAACTAAAATTTATATCTGTCAGTTATCTCCTGTTACATTGATCAGGAGAGCGTCACAGATGACCGAGGAAGAAGAAAGAAAGGATTGATACATCATGACAAATCCATTAAAGCTGCCAAGATGTCCATATTGTCATAAGAGGATATCCTATGTAGGAGCTATGTTTTTGAAAACAAAAGGTGAACACAACTGCAATACCTGCGATTGTATCTCCAATGTTACCATCAGTAAAAAAGCCTATGCTCTGGCCAGTCTGGTATGTGTTGTTTCCTTGCTGATCGTTGTGCTTTATTCTATGGCAGGCAATCACGGCAGCTTTTTAGGAATTGCCGCAGTACTGATGCCGTTTTTGATATTTTATATCTTAGTTCCTTTTTTTGTAAGGCTAACCCCTTGCAAAGATCAGTCTGCCGTCAAAAAGCTGCTGGACCGCAATGCTTCGGACAGACCCAGCGACGCAGCGTATCAGGCAGCCGCCAACAGCGCAGCAAAGCCTGTTATGCTTGACGTTGAAGAAGATTTTTCTCAGAAGTTCATGCAGGCTAAGCATCAGAACAGCCTCAGGAGTCTTGAAGAAAATGATGAAGAAAACGAACCTGTTACCGATCAGGAACCGGAGGATATTCAGAATACCAAAATAGCGTTTGAAATCAATGAAAATACTCTTTATCAAGAGGAAGAAGCTGACGAAGAAGGCGTCAAGCAGACAGCAGCATATTCTGAAGAATAAACCCGTGATTCAGAAAAGATACGGAAATCAATCCCTGAGCATTGACGACTGTGAGATTGCAAAATCGTTCTTTTGAGCGTTTGCTTGTGTATTTGTGTGTATCAATAAGAATTATCGGTTACAGTAGAGTCAGCGGTTTCAGGAAAGGGCTGTGAGATGTCCGGCGGACAGGAAAGATGGGGGAATCACCCGTATTCCGCAAGAAAACTGGCTGCATCATGTGACTGTCCCGTTAAAACCGGTTTCCGTGCAGAAAAGAGGAGATATATGCCGAAGCTGAAAAATTGTCCCTATTGTCACACCATCTATCGTTACAGGGACGTTGTGAGCATGAAAGGAAAAATACAGGAATGCTATCACTGCAGGAAAAAATTTATCGTCAAAAAAAGCTTCAGGGCAATTCCTGTGTTGATTGCCTGCATCGTACTGATTGCCTTTAACCTTTTGGTATTTCATACTTCAAAGGACATCGGCAAAAGTACGTTTATCATCATGGTTATCATAAACGCATCGGTCATTTTGCTGTCAATACTGATTTCTCCCTTTTTTATCAGATTCAGAAAACCAGACAGGCAACAAATGAAAAAATGATGACAAAACATTGATCGGCTGCTGTCAGAAATCAGAAAAAAGTGATCAATACAAATACAAACCGGGGAAACAATCCCTGCGGGGTCGGGTACAAAAGCCCGATAACCAATCACCGATGTCCCCCGCCACTTAGGCGGCGGGTGCCATTCGGACTTTCAGTGGGGGTTATAATCCCCCACTGAAACCCCGAGGAGCTAAAGCTCCTGCGGTGAGGTTGGATCAATGCAGCCGATGTTAAGCGAGCTTACATCGGGCTTTGCTCCGAGTTAAATAAGGAGGTTGATGAAAGAAATGGAACCGAATGAGATTTCTCAGACGACAGAAAAATACGGAGCTGATGAGATACAGGTACTCGAAGGATTAGAGGCTGTCAGAAAGCGTCCCGGAATGTATATCGGTTCAACAGGACCGAGAGGACTGCATCATCTTGTATATGAAATTGTCGATAACTCAATTGACGAAGCGCTGGCAGGTTATTGTACGAAAATTAACGTACACATCATGCCGGGCGAAATCATAAAAGTAACCGACAACGGCAGAGGCATACCGGTAGGAATCCAGCCGAAATTAGGAATTCCTGCCGTAACGGTCGTATTCACGGTGCTGCACGCAGGCGGAAAATTCGGCGGCGGCGGATATAAAGTAGCGGGCGGTCTGCATGGTGTCGGTGCGTCTGTTGTCAATGCGCTGTCTTTGTGGACAGAGGTAGAGGTTTGTGACGGAACAGACGTTTATCGTCAGCGCTTTGAAAGAGGCAATACCGTAACCGATCTGGAAAAAATCGGTGAAGGCAGCAATACGGGAACCACGGTTACGTTTAAGGCGGATCCCGAAATATTCTCGGAAACAGACGTTTATGACTATCAGGTATTGTCTACCCGTCTGAGAGAACAGGCATTTCTGAATGCCGGCGTACATATTGAGCTGATTGACGAAAGAGATCCGGAAAATATAGTCAGTGAAGATTTCTGTTATGAGGGCGGCGTTTCCAGCTTTGTAGAGTATATCCATAAAAAAAGAGGACTGGACGTGATTCACCCGGACATTATCCATTTTCAGGCAAAAAATGAAGATGATACGGCTTCTGCGGAAATCGCTATGCAGTATAACGACAGCTATAACGAGCTGATATTGTCTTTCGCTAACAATATTCATACGAATGACGGCGGTACGCATGAAGAAGGCTTCAAGCGCTCTCTCACACGAGTGATGAATGACTATGCCCGCAAATTCAATATACTGAAGGAAGCAGACAAAAACCTCAGCGGTGAAGACGTCAGAGAAGGTCTGACAGCGGTGATCAGCGTCAAGCTGAAAGACGCTCAGTTTGAAAGCCAGACCAAGGCAAAGCTGGGTAATACGGAGATCAGAACACTGGTGGACAAGCTGGTCAGTGAAAAGCTGGAGCAGTATCTGGAGGAAAATCCGGCAACGGCAAAGGCAATTTTTGAAAAAGCGCTGATGGCAGCCAGAGCAAGAGACGCAGCCAGAAAAGCCAGAGATCTCGCCAGAAGAAAAACAGCAATGGAAGGCGCAGGACTTCCGGGTAAATTAGCCGACTGTCAGTCAAAGAATGTGGAAGAAACAGAAATCTACATCGTAGAGGGAGATTCTGCAGGAGGTTCCGCCAAAGGAGGCCGTGACAGACGGTTTCAGGCAATTCTGCCGCTTTGGGGCAAGATGCTGAACGTCGAAAAGGCAAGACTTGACAGAGTATACGGAAATGACAAGCTGATGCCGGTAATCACGGCTTTGGGCTGCGGAATCGGCGATGAAATAGATTTGAATAAGCTGCGGTACGGTAAAATCATTATCATGGCAGATGCCGACGTAGACGGTTCGCATATCAGAACACTGATGTTGACCTTCTTTTTCCGGTTTATGCGTCCGCTGATCGAAGAGGGACATATTTATATTGCCCAGCCGCCGCTTTACCGGATCACGAAAGGCAAAAACGACCATTATTACGCTTATTCCGACCAGGAAAGAGATAAGATCATGTCGCAGCTTGGCGGCAAATATGAGATACAGCGTTACAAAGGTCTTGGTGAGATGGACGCCGAGCAGCTCTGGGAAACAACCATGAATCCCGATACCAGAATTATGCTTCGTGTAGAGATGGAAGATGCGGCAGCCGCCGACGAAGTATTTACCATTCTGATGGGTGACAAGGTTGAGCCGAGAAGAGAATTTATTGAAAAGAACGCAAAATATGTACAGAATCTTGATGTATAATAAAAGGACAAGGAGATAATATGAAAGATATAGAAGACAGTATACGCAGTGAAATGGAAGAAGAAACGGAAGACGACAGTATCAGTGAAGATAATCCGGAATGGGACGGTTCCGAATCCGGACTGGTGGCAGATGATGACGCTGAAGAATATGAAATCCCCGAAACAGGTATCAAAATATCGTTTGTTATGACAAAGGAAGAAATGTATAAATGCCTGTACCATAGTGATCTGTATAAAACCAAGGGAACCAGAGCCGTCATATCCAGCGTTATTTTCGGCATAGCGGCAGTAGTATTTGCCGTAGCGTGTTTTACATCAGGAGAAGCAACCAGAAGCATGAACCTGTTTTTCAGTATTTTCTGTCTTGTCATGATCGTTTTGGTATGGCTTGTACCGTATCTTCATATCAAAAGTCTGGCAAAAGTCATGGCAAACGGAAAAACCGTGGAAGCAGAGGTGTATCCTGACCATATTGATATCGGCAGCGGAAGCGGTGCCTGGAGCATTGATCTGGACGGCAACTGTGAGCTGCTGGAATTTGACAATATTTTTATGATATGTCTGAAAGACGGAAGAAATTTCGCTATTCCGGAACGGGTGATAGAACCTGAGGTCTATAATGAATTCAAGGCGATACTAATCTCCGGAACGAATCCGGGTGAAGATTAAAGAGGGTATGATAAAATGCATTGTGAAACACAGATAACAGCCCGATATGCCGAAACCGATCAGATGGGAATCATTCATCATTCTGTTTATCCCATATGGTTTGAGGCTGCAAGAACGGAATTTATCAAATATTCGGGGATTACGTATACCCAGCTTGAGCAGCAGGGAATTATGCTGCCGCTTGCAGAGCTTACCTGCCGGTATCTTCGTCCGGTACATTATGAGGACAGAGTGACCATTATTACCGTAACACAAAAGCTCAGCTATGCAAAAATAGTTTTTTACTATCAGGTGATGCTCAACGGAGAGCTGATGGCTGAAGGAACCACTACTCACGGTTTTGTAGACAGCAAAACCTTCAGACCGGTCAATCTCAAAAAAGCCATGCCTGAATTTTATGCAAAATTACAGGAATCTGTAGCAGAGGGCTAATAGCTGCAGAAATCATTATCAAGAAAGAGGTGCGGTCAATTGGATAATGAAGAAACAATACAGCCTTCAAGAATTATAGACGTCGATATCGAACGGGAAATGAAAAAATCTTTTCTGGATTATTCCATGTCCGTTATTGTTTCAAGAGCCCTGCCGGACGTCAGGGACGGTCTGAAGCCTGTTCACAGAAGAATTCTTTATTCTCAGTATGAAGATAATCTGACACCCGACAAGCCGTATAAAAAATGTGCGACAACCGTCGGTAATGTGCTTGGTAGATATCATCCTCACGGCGACAGCTCGGTTTATGATGCGCTGGTTCGTCTGGCGCAGGATTTTTCCATGCGTTATACCCTTGTGGACGGTCACGGAAACTTCGGTTCGGTTGACGGAGATCCCCCTGCTGCTTATCGTTATACTGAGTCTAAAATGAGCAAGATCAGCGTAGAAATGCTGACGGATATTGACAAGGAAACCGTTGACTTTATTCCGAACTATGACGACAGCCGTAAAGAGCCCGCCGTACTTCCGTCAAGATTTCCGAATCTTCTGGTAAACGGTTCAACGGGTATCGCTGTCGGTATGGCAACCAATATTCCGCCGCATAATCTGGGTGAAGTTGTTGATGCGGTCAATTACGTTATTGACAATCCGGACGCAACGCTGGACGAGATCATGCAGTTTATCAAAGGTCCTGATTTTCCGACAGCAGGTATCATTATGGGTCAAAGCGGCATCAAGGCTGCTTATGCTACAGGCCGTGCGAAAATTACCGTTCGTGCCAGAGCGGAAATTGTAGAAGACAAAAACGGCAGATTCAAGATTATCGTCACAGAGCTTCCTTATCAGGTGAACAAAGCCCGTCTGGTAGAAAGCATCGCCGATATGGTCAAGGAAAAGCGTCTGGAAGGTATTTCTAATATTGACGACCATTCCGACAGAAACGGTATGCATATTGAGATTACCCTCAAAAGAGAGGCTTCGCCTAATGTCGTGCTGAACAGTCTGTATCATAATTCGCAGATGCAGATTACCTATGGTATCATCATGCTGGCAATTGTCAACGGTGAGCCAAAGGTGCTGACGCTGAAAGATATTTTGCAGAATTACATAGATTTTCAGGTAGACGTCATTACCAGAAGAACTGTTTTTGATCTGAAAAAGGCTGAAGAAAGAGCGCATATTTTAGAAGGTCTGAAAATTGCCATTGATTTTATAGATGAAGTCATTCGTATTATCCGGTCTTCAAAAGATCAGCCCACGGCGAGACAGCGTCTGTCGGAACGCTTTGGTCTGGACGACGCCCAGACACAGGCAATTGTTGCCATGCGTTTGGGACAGCTTTCAGGTCTGGAAAGAGAAAAAATTGAAGAAGAATTGAATGCTCTGATTCTGAAAATAGCAGACTATAAAGATATTCTCAGCAACGGCGAAAGACTGCTGGGGATTATCAAAACAGAGCTGAATGCCATTCGTGCCAAGTTTGCAGATGAAAGACGCACACAGATCGAATCTGTCAGCGGCGAGGTTGATATTGAAGATCTGATTCCGTATGAAGACTGTGTGATCACGATGACAAACTTCGGATACGTCAAGCGACAGAAAGTAGACACCTATCGTACACAGCGCAGAGGTGGACGGGGAATTTCTGGTATGAATCGCCGTGAAGAAGACGTGGCATCAGATATGTTTGTAGCAGGAACGCATGATTACGTTCTGTTCTTTACCAATCTGGGCAAGGTCTATCGCATGAAATGCTATATGATTCCTGAAGGCTCCAGAACCTCCAAAGGTATGAATATCAATAATCTGCTGCCGCTTCTGCCGGAAGAAAAGGTAACTTCCATGATCCGTATGCCCGAGTCCGGTGATGACGGAATGTATCTTGTCATGATTACCAAGAAGGGTATTATCAAGAGAACGGCAACCAAGGAATTTAATTCCAACCGCAAGGGCGGACTGATTGCAATAGATATTGACGAAGACGATGAGCTTGTCTGGGTTCGTCTGACGGACGGCAGTTCACAGCTTTTGGTTGCTACCAGAAACGGTATGGCCATTCGTTTTGACGAAAACGACGTCAGAAGTATGGGACGTTCTGCCCGCGGCGTCAGAGCGATCAAACTGCGTGACGACGACAGCGTTATAGGAATGTCCATTCTGAGAGAAGACGCATACATTCTGACTGTTTCTGAAACAGGCTACGGAAGATTGTCACCGCAGAGTGATTATCGCATTCAGTCAAGAGGCGGATTTGGTATAACCAACTATCATACGGAAAGATTCGGAAAGGTAGCTGCTATCAAGGCAGTTGATCTGGAAGATGATATCATTCTGATTTCCGATAACGGTATTATCATTCGTATCGAAGCCTCCTCCATTCGCATCTGTTCCCGTCCTTCAAAGGGCGTAATTGTTATGAAGATGGACGATAACAGCAAGGTTGTTACTATCTCAAGAGCGCCGCATGAAGAAGAAACAGATAATGATGAAGAAGAAAACGAAGACGAGGATATCTGATCCATGAATGATTCGTTTCATAATGAAGCATAACCCCAAAAAAACACAAAAGCATTCGCATTTGCTGAGAAAAGCTTATGCGAATGCTTTTTCGTTTGTATGCTTTCATATAACCAATCACCGATGTCCCCCGAGTCTCGCCTGCCGGCTCGGTCGGTGCTTCTGCTTCGCAGAGGTGTCCACTGGACACCCGCACCCTCTTAGGCGGCGGGTGCCATTCGGACTTTCAGTGGGGGTTATAATCCCCCACTGAAACCCCGAGGAGCTAAAGCTCCTGCGGTGAGGTTGGATCAATGCAGCCGATGTTAAGCGAGCTTACATCGGGCTTTGCTCCGAGTTAAAGTAAAAAATAGCTTTGACGGAAACGATAAGATGTGCTGCCATAGGATTTTGAACATTTTGTTATAATTGATATCCATCGTTGGTAATGAAGGGTTATCTTTGTCGGAGCTGAGAAATTCTGGTATTCTCTGAAGAAATCGCAATAATATCGGGGTTAGTAAAGTCGGGCAGAGTAAAAATGGACGCATTTTTATGATAGCCAAGCTTGGTGATAAAGGAAACATAAACGGTATAATAGCCTGCATAGTCCAAGGCTCCTGCAATTGTAGCTTGATCGGCGGCAGTTTGTCTGTCTTTTTCGGAAGCATTTTTTTCGGGAAGCGGGTCGGACGTATAGACAGGACGAAAAGAGGAAGTGTTGATACTGCCGTTTTGAATGCCATGATAATAGCTTTTGACAAAACTGTCAATGTTATCAGCAGCATATTGCATAGCGTCCCGTTCTGTCTGATCGTTGTTAGCATAACGGAACAGAAAATACAAGCTTTGAGAGAAGCCGGTCATTTTAAGAACTTTGTCAGAAGAAACACTTCCTTCCGCAAAAACAGAAGCATCACGATCATAGCAGAAATAGGGAAGAGAACCGTTGTACATTTCCATATATTTCATATAGTTTTTCTGATCCATGCCAAAATATTCGAGCGCTCCGCCCACCGTACAGAGTTCGGCAATTTTTATCCGCTGCTCGGGCGTAGCTTTAGCAGAAGGAAGCCGATCTGCATTGAATCTCTGATGATAAGTCGTAGAATTGATTCTGCCGCTGACAAGACCGGAATAATAGATTTTCAGAATTTTTTCCAGCATATCGGCATACAGAGAAGGATTGTTTTGCATAAAATCCGGAAGCTGCTCCAGCTTTGGTATGATTTCAAAATCTTTTGCAGGATCAGATAATTCCGAAACGTCGGCAGCTTGAGAGCTTTCGTCTTCGGAAACTGCGGATTCCGGTGCTGAGGGATAAGTCAGTTTCACAGGACGGGCAGACCTGTCGTTTTGATTCTGTGCAGCCGCACAGGCGGTTGTTCCGAAGATCAGCAAAAGACAATACATCAGGCATAATACTTTCTTCAACAGGATACCTCCCTTCAAAGATTCACGGCGTTTTCTATCCCTATCATAGCATTTTCATCATGAAAGTCAAATGACATTTTTGTTGTTTTTCTTTCATTTTCTATGAACGGTCAGATAAAAAAGTGAGGGAAATTTTGTTTTTTGGAAAGGTCAGGGTATGATAAAAAACAAATGGCTTTGCGGAGAAGAATCATTTTCTTATCAGAAAAAGGAAGGAAAAAAGAAGACAAATAAGAAAGAATAATAATAAATACAAAAAGAAAACGAAATGTGTGCTTCACAATGAATGCGTCAGTTATCGTTTTCGGGGGAGTCGGGGGGCTTTTTCGCAAAAGCCCCCCGACTCGCTGCCCGCAGGCAGCGAAATGCTCCTGTAAACTTAAAACAGGTAAACACCCGGATCATGGGAGTGCATTGTTCTTTCAAAGAGATATAAAAAAACTGCCGCACGGTGCAACAATGCTTTCGTGCGGCAGTTTTTCAATACGAAATTTATGAATGCTTATGAGGCAGGTTTTACGTCAGCCGAAAACAGCAGAATCAGATCACTGTTTGAGGCGTAGCCGTCTGTATCAAGACCGTTGGCTTCTTCAAAAGCACGGAAAGCCTCTACGGAATAGTTGCCGAAATAACCTGTAGGATCGTCTTCAAAATATCCCAGATCCTTCAGCCTTTGCTGAATTTTATAGACATCATCGTTTTCTTCTCCGAAACCATAGGCTAAGTTTTCTGTGATATTCAAGGAATCATCGGCAGAAACCTGTGAAGAGCTTTCATCAGAATTTGAGCTTTCTTCAGGCTTTGAGCTTTCCTCAGGCTTTGAGCTTTCCTCAGGCTTTGAGCTTTCCTCAGGCTTTGAGCTGTCCTCAGAATTCGAGCTTTCTTCAGGCTTCGAGCTTTCTTCAGGCTTCGAGCTTTCTTCAGGCTTTGAGCTTTCTTCAGACTTTGAGCTTTCTTCTGGCTTTGAGCTTTCTTCTGGCTTCGAACTTTGCTGACCGGGGGCAGATTTCAGTTCGGGGTACATGGTTTCAATCATAAAAGCCAGCACGTCTGTCAGGCTGTTACCCTGACGTTTCATCAGCAAAGAATCTATTTCATAGACATTGCCCTGCTTAACAGCCTTTAACTGATTAAAATGAGTATCATTGGAGAGCTTTGATTTTAATCCCATGGCACAGAAAATATAATCGGGATCAGAAAGCTTAAGTTTTTCCAGAGCATCTTCCGGTGTATTGGCGTTGGCACAAACATTTACTGCGTTGGTATAACCGATCAGTTTGCCCTCCAGCGTTGTATCAACAGCAGCGTTTCCGGTGCTGTCATATAGATAGCAGGCTGTGGTGACCACCTGTTTTTCCGGGATAATTCGCTGCAGATCGCTCAGTGTCGTCAAAATAGCCTTTGCTTTGATACTGCCGTTTTCTTTACCGGTGATTTTACCGTCTGCCACCGAGCAAATGTTTTCATACAGTCTTGTCAGTTCATCGGCATTCTTGGCAGGCATCATGATCAGTACGTTGATATGATTGTTTTTGATTTTATCCAGAATGTCATCAGAGATGGTTTTATCGACAAATACGACTTCCGGATTGACTTCAAGCAGCTTTGTAAGATTAGGCTCATCTTTTTTACCGACAGTGGGTACAGAGCTGAGCTCTGCCTGTGTACATTCATCAGATCTGGCAGTAATCCGGTTAGCGTATCCGCAGGCAATCAGCACATCAGCTACCGAATCGCTCAGGCAGACGATAGAATCCGGTTTTTCGTTAATCGTACAGTTGGCAAGCGTTACAGGATATTCACCCGCATCGTTGGCAGAGCAGGCACAGCAGAGCAGTGCCGTCAGCAGTGTCAGCATCAGAATAATAACTTTTTTCATAACATGATCTCCTCAGGATAATGTAAGCTTAGCTTCCATAGAAGCGATAAATTGTCTGGCGCAGCGTGGAGAGCGTCCGCCTCTTGTAATGGCAAATTTTTCCGCTTCGGCTGTCAGCTCTTCTATGCTCACCAACAGATGTTTTTCCTTGGCAAGTGAAAGCACAATCTCAAGATACTGTTCTTTGTCGGGCTTGGAAAAATTAACCGCCAGTCCGAAACGGTCGGAAAGAGACAAGGTTTCCTGAATGGTATCGTTAACGTGAATATCATCTCCCTGTCTGTCGGCAAAGCTTTCTTTTACGATATGACGGCGGTTAGAGGTAGCATAAATCAGCGTATTTTGCGGACGGACTGCCAGCCCTCCCTCTAACACAGCCTTTAGCTGGGCATAGCTTTTGTCGTCGCCGGCAAATGACAGGTCGTCAATAAACAGAATGAATTTCAGCGGGACATCGGCTATTTTTTCGACTAAAAGAGGAAATTCGGACAATTTGTCTTTTGGCAGCTCTACCATTCTGAGTCCCTTTGGATAATATTCATTCAGAATCGCCTTGACAGTAGAGGATTTGCCGGTACCCCGGTCGCCGTAAAGCAGGCAGTTGTTGCTTTCAATGCCCTGTAAGAAAGCAAGTGTATTGTCAAGCACCATATTTCGCTGAAGATCATAGCTTTTCAGGGAGTGCAGGCTGATCGTATCGGGATAAGGGACAGGCTCAATCTTTTTGTCACGCCAGATAAAGGCACGATATCTGGCAAAAATACCGCAGCCATGCTGTTTATAGAAGTCTGAGAGGGTGTCGATGATGGCGTCCTCATGCAGAAATTCTCTGACAGGAGTACCGGTTTCCCAGCGGGGCAGATTATTGACAACGGTTCCCAGTTCATCACGGTATAAATAATCCGAAAGAATCGTTTCGGGAGAGATTAAACTGACACGGCGCAGAACCGAAAGATCACGGCGAACAGCATTGATCACTTTTGAAGAAAGCTGTTTTTCTTTTCCTTCTACGGCAGCACGGGAAAACAGATTGTCATCATAAAGAGCCGTTTCTGTGAAAGAGCCGGAAAAATTATCGGTACAGTTTTTATCGCACAGGGCGGAAAAAAAATTGCCCCAGGCAGCGGTAAATTCATAAACGGGCTTGCTGACGGATGAAATAAGATGAAAAAAAGCTTTGACAATGGTGCGATCCATTACACCCCGGTAAATGGACAGCGAAGACATCAATAATGCAGCTTCTTTTGTTGCATTCATAGTTTCATCTCCTTTTAAGATATGTTTATCATTAAAAAAGCTTTGACGGGAATTTTGCTGTAATGCTATCATACACAAGTATTATTTTACTATGAATCAGGTTGTCCGTCAATCGAAAAGTAAAATGAAAGAAAAAAGTTATGTAAAGTTTCAAAAAGATGGTGTAAAATAACAGAAGTAATGATATAATAAGATAATAACCAATCACCGATGTCCCCCGGGTCTCGCCTGCCGGGTGCGTGACCGCACCGGACGAATATGTTCCGGTAACGATCTTTAAATAGTCGCTTAATATGCTTCAAAAACGAAATCGACAGCGGAGGCACTCCGCCGGTGCTTCTGCTTCGCAGAGGTGTCCACTGGACACCCGCACCCTCTTAGGCGGCGGGGGACATTCGGACTTTCAGTGGGGGTTATAATCCCCCACTGAAACCCCGAGGAGCTAAAGCTCCTGCGGTGAGGTTGGATCAATGCAGCCGATGTTAAGCGAGCTTACATCTGGCTTTGCTCCGAGTTAAATATTTTTGGAGAAAAGATATGAAACAATCAAACCGGTCAGAGGACAAAAAAATAACTTCATGCCGGGGCACAAGAATCTGGCAGATAGATCTGACGTTATTGATGATACCTGTTATTATGCTGAATATTATGATCGAGAGTATTTCTTATGAATTAAGCATGATAACGATCCTGTTGTCAGCAGCAGGCTATCTGCTCCTGCGGTTCTGGGCGATTCCTGCCTATTTCAGAAATTATTACTGTATCACGGAGCCGGGCGCCGTGATCATCAACAGCGGTTTTTTTATTTATCGCCGCACAAGAATCCGTTTTTCTTCCATACAGTATTGTATAGTGTCTCAGGGATATGTACAAAAAGCCTATCAATCCTGCAGCCTGATTCTGATGTTGGCAGGTTCTTCTGTGAGGATCAGACATATCAGTATGGAAGAAGCTAAGCGGCTGAAAGCGAAAATTGAGCGTTATCAGGAAAACAATAAAAATACCGGAACAGAAGGGAAGGGTGCCGATGGAACACAATAAACTGTTCAGAAGAGAGCATCCTTACGGCATTCTTCGTCGGCTCAGAGTATCGGTCATTCTGATTCTGCTGTCGGTCCTGCAGCAGATTCTGGTTCAGCCACAGGGTATTCTGATGATCATCAGCTCATTGGGCATCAGTGCGCTGTATGTGATTGCTTTTTTGTTTTATGCTTTGTCGCTGTACAGTAATTTCAAATATCGGATTGACCCGAAAATGATTCATGTTCGCAGCGGTGTATTTGTCAGCAAAAATTTTCATATTCCTTTTGATAATATCTGTACGATCGTTTTCTATCGGGATTTGTTTTCTACAGTGTTCGGTGCGGAAAGAATATCAGTGGATACGCCATCGGGTTCACGGAAGAAATTTGACGTATCGGCTTACAGCTCTCTGACAAAAGCAAAAGAGATCCGTCTGGCAGGAGAATCGGCGGCTTTGCCGACAAAAATATGCCGTCCTAAAACCATGAGTATTCTGCTGATGTCGGCGTTCTGGTCAAACCCTGTCACGGGAATTATCTTTATTGTACCGATCATTCAGAATCTGGGCAAAATTGTAGGAAATGAAGTTGCCAATGCGCTCGTTCGTGGATCCATTGACTCACAGTGGCATTTCTGGTCAAAATTCATTTCTCCGGTAGCGGCAACGCTGATTACTATTATTCTGCTGAGCTGGACCATTTCAATGCTGCTGTGCTTCATGCGGTATGTACGATTCAAGTCCTATCGTTTAGGGGAATATATTGTAATTTACAGAGGATTTCCGGGGAGAAGCATCACCTATACAAAAATCAGTGAGCTGGCTTCAGTGAATATTGACCAGAGTCTGCTGATGAAGCTGCTGCGCCTGAAAAGCTGCACGCTGAGCGTCATCGGCTCCGGAAAGCTCAAGGGCGACAGAGGTATGATTATATCCGCCTCAAAAAGCGATTACGTTTATCGGAAGATGTACGAACTGACAGGAATTTCCGCTGCTGAAAAACAGACCCTGCACGCTGCGCCGCACAGCGTTTTTTCCTATATTTATCTTCCTCTGCTTGCCCTTCTGATTCCCTTTGGTTTTTCGCAGCTTCATCATCTCTTGCCCAGACTGACAGAAACCTGCCGTTTTTTAGCGTATATCAGTCTGTTTGTGGTGATATGGTGGCTGATATTCCGGATCTTTTCTTACCGCAACGCACATATCGGTTTGAATCAGGATCATCTGATTGTATGCGGATTTCGCAGGCTGACGCTGCGGAAACACTATATCAGGCCGGACAAAATTCAGAGGGTAGAAATCTCTCAGAGTATTTTTCAAAAAAGAAGCGGCAAGTGCAACGTCAGAATATACGTATATTTTGACAAGAAAAAAATATGTGTTGTCAAGCAGCTTCCCAAAGACAAAGCGGAAGAAATGCTGAAAAAATTTGAACTGTTTTGATCTGTGTTTTCTGCTTTTGCCTGTGTACGACATCACAAGCATTCAGCCTGTCGGCATGGAATAAAATACCGGAAGGCGGTTTGTGCGTCAGGTGATAACACAGTTTGTACCAGTTGATATAACCAATCACCGATGTCCCCCGGGTCTTAGGCGGCGGGTGCCATTCGGACTTTCAGTGGGGGTTATAATCCCCCACTGAAACCCCGAGGAGCTAAAGCTCCTGCGATGAGGTTGGATCAATGCAGCCGATGTTAAGCGAGCTTACATCGGGCTTTGCTCCGAGTTAAACAATCCCTCCGATGTGGTTCTGAAAAGCCGCATCGGAGGGATTGTGCCGTTATGAAAGAAAAGCTGTCAGAATGTCAATGGAAAGCTGCGCTGCAGATTGGCTGAAAGCAGCATATTCAACAGCGTCGTCCTCTTCACTCATACTGTCTGAAATGGAACGGAGTACGGCAAAGGGAATCTGATTAATCCGGCAGACCTGACCAATGCTTCCGCCTTCCATCTCACAGGCAAGAGCGCCGAACTTTTCGTTCAGATTCTGTCTTTTTTCGTTGCCGCTGATAAACTGATCACCTGTGGCAACCGTACCGACCACATAATGGTGATGACCGATTGAATCGCAGGTTTTTTGAAGCCCTTCAATAAGCTGCTGACTGCAGGGAATATAGGCGATTCTTTCTTGCGGCAAAAAGAGTTCTCCGGGTTTGTCGCCGATAATGGTTGTGTCCATATCGTGCTGAACCACATTGTCGGCAATAACGACGTAGCCGATGTGTGTTTTTTTACTTGTGCTGCCGCCGATGCCTGTATTGATGATGCAGTCGGGCGCATATTTCAGAATCATGGTCTGAGCGGTGACGGCGGCGTTGACCTTTCCGATGCCGCAGCGTGCGACAACACATTCATGTTTGCCCAGCTTGCCTGATGTAAAAGTGATGCCGCTGATCGTTTCACGGTGAATGTCTGTCATTCTGTTGATCAGTCCGTTTACTTCAATATCCATAGCGCCGATAATTCCTGTCATTAAAAAGACTCCTCTCTTTTGATTACGATATTCGTTATTATAGCACATATTTGTACAAAAAACAGTCATTTTTTATAAAGTGAAATCCGATTGCGTCAAAATTGCTAAGTAATGAGCTTTTTGAATGTTAAAATAGCAAAATTTAATGATTTTTAGTAAGATAATATGGAAATTATGAACAAATAGTTTTATAATAGTTAAGAATAAAACGATGGTCGTCTTATGATTAAGAAAGGAAGAATGCAGAGATGAAAATCAAAAAATTTTTATCGGTATTGTCGTCATTATTGGCGGTTTCGATGGTTATGTCAACAGCCGCTGTGACGACGTATGCAGCAGGTCAAACAAGTGTCAGTGATTTTATTGATCTCAATGAAATCCGGGAAGAAATTAAAAATCTTCCGGAACCTGTCAACTATACTTCTTATGAGTATGTGCAGGAAAAGACAGTAGATTTTCCCAGCGGACAATATGTTGTGTGTCTGCCTGTTACACCCATGATCATGAAGGGTACGTTCAAAAATAATAACTGGTGCACGCCGGACGGTATTCCGATGACAGATTTAGTTGATATGGATCATATTCCCGCTGAAACAGTCCCCGATGAAGCAGTTTTTAATTTTACTAAGACAAGTACCGGAAAATATACGATAGAACAAAACGGCAAGTATTTTAATATTGTCAGAAGCGGTGTTGTACAATTAGCAGATACACCGCAGGTCATTAATATGGAGCGTTCCTCTAATACAAATGACGTGTCGTTTCGGATCAATGCAATCGGTACAGGAGAGAATAAGCTGTTTGAGCTTCAGAAATATTCCGAAAACAGCTTTGCTGTTTTCGGCTCGAGTACTGATAATTGTGAGCATTTTTTCAGACTGTATAAAAAGATCGTCAAAAAAAGCATTCAGAATGATACCACAGGATTGTATGAGGCTTTGAAGCAGGGACAGTATTATACGAACTTTGACTCGACTATGATCTATCTGCTTGACGCCGGCTTGGAATATTATAATAATGCGTATAACCGGCAGGTTGAGCAGGAAACAATTGATCAGCTTACCATAGAAATCAATTGTATTGTCGATAAATATAAAGCTGCTATGGAGATGAATAAGAGTAACGTATTCAAAAAAGTTACCGGATATTTTGATCCGAAAGATTATTCATACCGCACCCTTCGCAGCAGCGTAAACCTTTCGGAAGTTCGTTCCACCGTGAAGGAAGCCGAGGATTATCCGTGGGACGGAACGGATAAAATTCTGATAGATCATCTGAAGTCCTTTGTTGACAGTTCAGCAGGTTTGTCGGACGGATATGAATTTATTCCAAAAAGAAACGGCGATACAAGAAGGATTGCAAGCAATCAATTTAAGTTCTGGTTCTGGGGAACAAACAGACAGTCAACGGGTCTTTGGGGTGTACCGCTGACAGAATTGGCTGTTTTTGTACAGGCGGATAAGAACGATCCCCTGCCGAGTTTATATTTTACCCAGCATATTTCTCGTAACTATGATATGGAGATCAAACTGAACCGTGGCATCAATATCATAAAGGTGCCGAAATTGTACGGTGACGGTTGGAATACACCTACGGAACCCGGCGGCTGCTTCTATATCTGGAATCCTTATACAGAACAAGAGCAGAGCAGCAATGTAAAGGTATATATTGAAGGTGCGGATAAGATACCGCTGTATACGATTGGCGACGATCCTAAAGCCTTTTATAAAGAGCTGGAGGATTATTATAACGAATATAAAGAAAAATATGCCGGCAATTACAGCAAGGGTGTTCATGGCTGCCATAATGTTGTAGAATTCAATACCAAAAACAGCATTATCACGCTGACGCTGGAGCGGTGCTATGAAGGTTATATCCGTGAAGGTATGGAAGTAGACCATACAGCACAAAGCTGGAGCGACTTTTTAGATTATCTTCTCGCTTTTGACGGTGTGAAGCGTGAGGAGTATGAAAATCTGAATCTGCACTGTAAAGTAAACCAGCCCTATGCGGGAGCTTATGCAACCAATGAAAAAATCTGTATTCAGGATAACCACTGGTCTGCATCATTGATCGCCGGTGAATACGGCTGGGGATTTCCTCATGAGCTGGGTCACTGTCTGGATAACACAGGTCGTGTTTATTCCGAGATGACCAATAACGTGTGGTCTATGAAGTATTCCCTTGACAGAAAGAAAATGGATTCACTGTGTATTCCGAAAAATCCCAGTGAACTGGATATTCTCACAGTAGATGATGATCAGTATTTATGGACAGACGAGAAGGCCGGCACCTGGTTTTCTGACCTGTATATGTTCTGGGATATGGAAGTTTATTATCCCGGCTACTGGGCAAAACTGGATTCTATGTTCCGGGCAGGCTCCTGCGGTAATCCGCAGATTGACGAACTGCTGAAAAACTGCAGTACAAAAGAAAAGGTTGCCGCTTATTCTTCCAAAATTGTCGGTATAGACCTGACCTATTATTATAATCAGTATGGTTATTTCCTGTCGGCTTCCGATAATTATCTGAAAGCTATGAAAAGCATGAGCCTCAGCAAGCAGCAGCCAAAAATCTGGTACTATGATACTTATTCATATTACAAAGAGAAAAAGGCTGCCAGCGGAACGGTCAGTCTGGGAGCGTACAATAAAACGCAAAAGTCTTTTACCATTAAAGTTTCCGCTGATCTTGACAAGGATACCTTGGGCTATGAAATTCTCAGAGACGGTGTAATTGTCGGGTTTACATGGGATAATTATTTTATCGACAGTAAGCTGACTGACAGTAATAACCATACCTATACTGTTAATGCGTATGACTATGCATTGAACTGTTATGATTCTTTCACGTTCAATACCAATACGGCTAATACCTACGTTGCGCAAGTGAATGGGGTCAATTACCAGACTCTGGCGGCGGCGATCAATGCAGCATCAGAAAATGGTTCCGTCTATATTACGGCTCCGATGCTGATTACATCAAAAATCAATATTAATAAAACATTAGCAATCATTTTTGAAGATCCGTCTTTCGCAGCATACATTTATGGTCAGACATATCGTGATAATGTATTTAATATTTCTGCCAATGCAGAAGTAAAGTTTCTGACAGGTACAGATGCAGTTATAGCATTCAGCAGCGGTTATTACAGAAGTGCTTACAGCTTTTTCAGAATGACTGATTTCAGTTGTGTGTTGTTTGGCGATAATATTATGTTCAATGACGTTTATTCAACCTCAAACGGTGCATTGTTCAATGCGGACAAATACGCACATATTTCGATGAATAACAATACAGTAGAATTATGCAGAACCAGAAAAGACGGTCTTATCTATCTCGCAAATCAAGCTACTTTTGATGATTATAACGGTGTATACCGTTATAACGTAGCAGAAGGAAGCGGAAGCGTTGTTTATTCAAAAGATGCCCAAAATACAGTCTGGTTTTCAGACACGGATATGACTTACAATTCTGCGGTTGACCGTACAATCGGCGGTACGATTACCATGATGCAGGGCACTCTGCAAATTAAAAGCGGTACACATATCGAGAATAATTTCTCAGATATCTATAACAGAAATACAGCGGTTTATGTTTCTGATACTGCCAAGGTATTATTCTGCGGAGATCTTTCTATTCCTGATATTGTCAATGTAAAGAATGCGGTTTCATTTGAAAATAATGTCAAGGGTCAGATCAATCTCAGAGCGGATTCAAGTGTTGCCAAGAAAGGCTTTGTCATTGGCAAGGGACCGTCATCATCTGTTATGAAGGTAGTTTCTTACGCCAACAGATTGTACGGAATGGATTATACGGAAGACGGTATTGTACTGAAAGAGAAAAAGGAACTTTCGTTCAACGCTGATATTTCCGCTGCAAAAATCTATCTGGGTCAGAGCGTAACCGTAACAGGCAATGCCGTGGGCGGAACACAGCCTTATCAGTATGCTGTCTATTACAAAAAAGCAGACAGCACATCATGGCCTACAGTACAGACTCTGGGCAGCAGCAACACAGCGACCGTTACACCTGCCGCTCCTGTAGAATATCGTGTTCATATCAAGGTAAAAGACGCTGTCGGCAACACAATCAACAAAACATTTACCGTTAACGTAGACAGAGAGCTGAAAAATAAAACAACCGTTTCGGCAACATCTGTTTTGGTAGGAGAGAAAATTACCGTTCACGGAGCTGCTTCCGGCGGTAGGGGAGCTTATCAGTATGCAGTTTATTACAAAATTCCGGGGGACAAAAACTGGAGAAAGATAAAGCCTTACAGCTCTGAAACAGATACTCTGTTTGTTCCTGCGATAAGCGGTGATTATATACTGAGAACGAAGGTAATGGATGAATCCGGAAACGTTGCCAATAAGGACATTAATATCAAGGTATTCAAACCGGCTCTGAAAAATAATTCGAGTCTGTCGGCAAATGAGTTTAAGTATGGTGATACAATAACCGTTAATGCTGAGGCAACAGGCGGTACAAAACCCTATCAGTATGCTTGTCTGTACCGAAAGGCATCTTCCTCTGCGTGGGTAACTGTTGCTGCTTACGGTACGGAAAAAAGCTTTAGTATTACACCGAAAGTGGCTACCGATTATGTTGTCAGAGTAAAAGTAAAGGATGCCGATGGTAATATCATGAGAAAAGACATGACTTTGGCGTTGAAGACTGATAATAGCTAAGTTTTCAACATAAATTCTGTGCCCTGTTGAAAATCTCATCAAACAAACCTGCCAAACTCTTTTGATCGGAGAGGTTGGCAGGTTTTTATCTTCTATGCGAATGAGGCGGAATTGACAGCGGAGTGCCTGTCGTTAGAGTGTTTCGCTGCCTGCGGGCAGCGAGTCGGGGAGACTTTTGCGAAAAAGTCCCCCCGACACCCCCGAAAACGTTGATGACGCATTCAGTGTTAATCTCACATTCTGTTTGCATTCAATACTTTCTTTTCTTTCATCTTTTTTTGGGCTTTTGCGTAAAAGCCCCCCCGACACCCCCGAAAACGTTGTTTGAAGAATCTTTGTAACATTATACACAGCAGGCTTGTGACGGCGGAATGTCTTACTGGCAGCGGAATTGAAGTGACAAATCTGCATTTTGTAACAGCGGAATAGTCCTGTGCGGTCACACACCCCGAAAACGTTGTTTGAAAACTCTTTATAACATCAACACGCAATATACATAGTAGGCACGGTGAAGTGGTTGCGTAAATTGAATATGCGATTTCAGAAGAAACAGCCACAAGCAAGCCGTCAGGCTTGTGACGGCGGAATGCGAAAATAGCAGCGGCGGATTGCCGCTGCCCGTGCCGAATGCCTGCGGAACTGAGGTGACAAATTTGTTTTAAGTGAGTGAGCGTCAGCGAACGTCAGCGGAATAGTCCTGTGCGGTCACGCACCCCGAAAACGTTGATTGAAGAATCTTTGTAACAGTAAAAACACAAAGCAGGCACGGTGAAATCGGTGCGTGAGATGAATCTGCGCTTTCTGAGAAAACAGCCACAAGCAGCCTTTTAGGGGCTGCGACGGCGGAATGCGTGAATAGCAGCGACTGTTCGTCGCTGCCCGTGCCGAATGCCTGCGGAACTAAAGTTTGAATTTGTAAGAAGTGAGTGAGCGTCAGCGAACGACAGCGGACTCGTCCTGTGCGGTCACGCACCCCGAAAACGTTGATTGAAGAATCTTTGTAACAGTAAAAACACAAAGCAGGCACGGTGAAATCGGTGCGTGAGATGAATCTGCGCTTTCTGAGAAAACAGCCACAAGCAAGCCGTCAGGCTTGTGACGGCGGTGTGCGTGATTGGCAGCGACTGTTCGTCGCTGCCCGTGCCGGTTGCCTGCGGAATAGAATGAACAGATTTGTATAAAGTGAGTGAGCGTTAGCGAACGTCAGCGGACTCGTCCTGTGCGGTCACGCACTGACAGCGGAGGCACTCCGCCGGTCATTTATTTGCAGTTAGAGAGTATAAAAAACAGGGAAGCTGTTATATTGACAACTTCCCTGTCTTTATCTGTATCAATCCGTTATATGATTCATCGGGATTATGCCGATGCCTTAGAGGATTCTTCTGCTTTGGAAGCAGTGGCGGATTCAGTGGCACTGCTTTCGGTTTTTGATGATTCTTCTTTTTCTGTTTTATCGGTTTTGCTCTCTTTTGAAGAATAGAAGCCTTTCAAAGCTTCTTCGACCAGTTTTGTTCTGTTGACATTGGCGTCATTATTGGAATCGTCACGGTAGATCATCATGTATTTTCCGTTGTCAGACAGAGTTGCTTTGTAGGTGATGTCTTTGTCAACTCCCTCCTGATCAAAAACATGGAAGGAACCGTTTTCTTTGATGTCGGCAATGACACGCTGAGCGTTGCTGTCAAGATTTTTCAGGTCATACTCATACAGCTCGGCAACTGTCTGAGAACCGTTGACAGTAAAGATATAGCGGCGGCCGTTTTTAGCGCCGATCACTTCAGATAACATGACTGTCGGTTCGGTATTGACCGGAAGATAATTCAGTGCCTGAAAATACTTGATCAGTCCGTCAAGATTATCTTTATAATCCTTTTGCGCAATACTGTCCGGTTCGATAACCTTCGCAGTATCTATATTTTCAAATTGCGGTCTTTGTCCGAAGCAGCCGCTGAGGGTAAATACCAGCATGACACATATCATTGACAAAACTAATTTTTTCATAATTTCCTCCGTTGCATTTCATTTAGAATAACAATAAAACTATTATAACTTATTTTATCCGTCAATTCAAGTGGTATTATCGTTTACAGAGCATGAAAATTGCAGGTTTATAACCAATCACCGATGTCCCCCGGGTCTCGCCTGCCGGGTGCGGCAGCGTGACGCTGCACCCGTGTCCGCCTTCGGGGTAGTTTTCTGCCTGCGATAGTCACATTAACGGCGGGTTCAGAGTTTTGCAGAGAGTCTGGTACGCGGACTGAGCTTTTTGGTTGTAGAAATCAAGGGAGCGTTAGCGGACGTTCCTGCGAATCGTCCAGTGCGGTCACGCACCGGAGGCACTCCGCCGGTGCTTCTGCTTCGCAGAGGTGTCCACTGGACACCCGCACCCTCTTAGGCGGCGGGGGACATTCGGACTTTCAGTGGGGGTTATAATCCCCCACTGAAACCCCGAGGAGCTAAAGCTCCTGCGGTGAGGTTGGATCAATGCAGCCGATGTTAAGCGAGCTTACATCGGGCTTTGCTCCGAGTTAAATTGATATGTTACAGTAAGCAAAAAAGATAGTAAACAGGAAGAACTGTACTACGTTGAATCTCCTGCAACGATATGACAACAAAACTCCTCCTGCACATCTGACAGAAGGAGTTTTGTTTTATTATTTGTGTTTATGAGTATTGAAGCTGAACATATTTTCAAACGGATCATCAACTGATGATGGACGAGATTCACTCTGCGAAATATCCGGAAGCTGATCGTCGGGAAGCAAAGTATAATTGTGATCAGAGAATTGATTTTGCTGTGGATAGCCGGAATTGAAGCTCTGATTTTGCTGTGGATAGCCGGAATTAAAGCTCTGATTTTGCTGTGGATAGCCGGAATTAAAGCTCTGATTTTGCTGTGGATAGCCGGAATTGAAGTTCTGATTTTGTTGGGGATAGCCGGAATTGAAGCTCTGATTTTGCTGTGGATAGCCGGAATTGAAGTTCTGATTTTGCTGTGGATAGCCGGAATTGAAGTTCTGATTTTGCTGTGGATAGCCGGAATTAAAGCTCTGATTTTGTTGGGGATAACCGGAATAATAATTCTGATTATGTTGAACGTAGGGTGGAGATTTAGGAGCGGTGGAAGCATTTTCTGCAAGAAACAGACGCTGATAATAGGTTTTGAGCAAGGTGCTGAAAAATGCGTTGCTGCAGATGTAGCCGATCAAAAACAGATAGATCATCCAGAAATAACGAAAGAGCTCGAAGAAATAGGTAATACCAAGCTGTATGATCAGCGTCATGACAATAAAAATCAACAGAATGGCATGACAGGTAATGATCATGACCGTAGAGAGTTTCAGACCGGAGGGAAGTTTTTTGTCAATCGTATCTTGTTTTGCATTTTTTCTCAATTGAGCCATAAACTTTGACAGGGTAAAGCCCTGAATGATTTTGCAGATGATCAGCAGAACAGAAACGACCAGCATCATATAATAGGTGGAATGTGCATTGTACGGAACATTCCAGCCGGTACGAAAGATCTGAACAATATCATAAACCGTCAAAGCGGTCCATGCCAGACTTTCTATTATTCCGAAAATCTGCAAAAGGGTCAACACAGAACTCATACTTTGAAAAGAAAGTCCGTTTTTGCTTTTTTTGTACAAAAGAATACAACCGGTCAGGGGGATCAGACGAACAGCCAGTATCACTGCAAGTATGACAATCATTGTGGTAACAGCAGACGTCAGATCACCGAGCAGTGCGGTAGGAGCTGTAAAAGAAGAAATCACGTTGCTTTGCAGTTCGTTGCCGGCAGCTATCATACGAATCAGCAGAATCAGATAAAACAGCGTTACAATCGAAAGACCGACGATGAGCCGCAGCATCTGGCTACTTTTTCCGATATCTCTGATTGCCTGTTCTGCCCTTTCATTCATCGGCTGAGAAACAGGAGGAACTTTTTGTGCTTGATTCACTATCAATACCTTCTTTCAAACAACAATAAGATTCTGACAAACAATATGGCGGGGTTTTGTATCGTACCCCGCCATAAAATGACTGATGAAAAAAATGCAGTGTTTTGTTTGACGGAATAACCAACGATTGAAAATTGGCTTGTTATGGTATCAGAAAACAAATAGCATTATTGTTTTGCAGGATCAACGCTTTGATCTGCCTGTGCAGAATTCTGAACAGCAGAAGGCTGTGGATTTGCCGCAGGAGCAGGAGCGGCGTTTTGTACAGGCATATTGACAGCAGGCATGGTGTTTGCCGGAGGAGGCGTCTGATATGCAGGATTTTGTGTGTAGGAAGCGGCAGGATACTGAGTTTTGGGCAGGAAGGGATTTTCCGGAGCCTGTTTGATGGGTGAGGATTCGCCGTTATAGATATTTTTGTTGACATCCTGATTCAGCTTATTATTGATATAATAAGGAGTAAAGGTTGGTGTCTGGTTGTAATTGTAGGTATTGGGTGAAGAAAAATCCTGGAGATTTTCGGGATTGGTAACGGAATGAGTGGCATTGTATGAAGCGTTTCTGGCGGTTCTGAGGATATCGTCGGCAGAAACAACATAGGAAGCGGCTACCATAACCATGGAAATCAGCACCACGATGAGTGCCGCAAAAATGATGACGTTGAATGCGTTCAGCAGCATATCAGAGGTGGACAGCGTCTGAGTCGCTTTATCGGCGTTAATATTCTGAATATAATCTTTCGGAGGGGATACCAAGTTGAACAGCTTGATGAAAAAAGCAACGATAGCCGTGATAATGCCGATAATTCCTGCAAAGAAAGCAAGACCGGGACCTTTTTTGATCATGCTGCCGTCTGTGAGATTGGCTTTCAGTGAATTGCAGAATCTGATATAAGCGATTTCACAGCAGATAAAGGAAAAACCAAAGAAAATCGTCAGCCAGACCAAGCCTGTTGCCGAAAGATTGACAGGACCGGTATAACCTTCTATATCGGTATAATTGATAACCCTGACAGAGGCAAACGATGTGATGATGGCAAGTGACGTATAGATAATGGCAATAATCAGACCCATTTTCAGAAAAGAAAGACCGGCTGTGACAGGAGGCTGACTAAGCGCACCGTTTCTGGATGAAAAAATGCCGATGGCAAGAAAAACCAGAATGCCGGCGGTGAAAATGCCGGTAATAAGATTGACAACCGGAATGGATCCGTTGCCGAAAAGCTGGTACAGAGAATTGCACACACTCAGACGCTGAGAATAGATCATAGCGCAGATGGCACGCCCGAGAATGGCAGCGGCCAGTACGATCAGACTGACAGCCAGAGTGATGATGGATGACTTGGAAAAAACATGCTTTGAGGGATAATTGGCTTTTACATTAAGATTGGCATTAACATTCATGTTCATGAAAAAACCACCTTTCGTATGATAAAATCAAGACGAAAACCGTCTGTAAAAATTATATAACAATTTTTTCATTATAGCAATATTAAAAAATAGTAAATAGAAGAGAATTGATCCGAATCAATCGGATAAAATCGATTAAATGCGATTTATCAATAAAAATGAGTATGACACAGGCTCAGACTTATACTATAATATAGTAATGACAGGCACCTGAAAAGAAACAGCCCTCAGAAAGAGGCGCTGTAATAAAATCAACCATCCTTCGTTATCTCAAAAATATGCTTTTCACGATGCTTCTGTACAATAACAGGATCATCCGGATCATCGCTGCTTGCAGTGTTCGGTCTTTCGTGTTTTGTGGTGTTCCGGATACTGAGAAGGAATAGCAGACTCTATAACCAATCACCGATGTTCCCCGCCACTTAGGCGGCGGGTGCCATTCGGACTTTCAGTGGGGGTTATAATCCCCCACTGAAACCCCGAGGAGCTAAAGCTCCTGCGGTGAGGTTGGATCAATGCAGCCGATGTTAAGCGAGCTTACATCGGGCTTTGCTCCGAGTTAAAAGGAACCAAAAGGATCGGAAAATACGGATTGTAAATTTTGCCGGGAGTTCAACCGATAATAGGGAAAGATGAATTATACGATTTGTAGTATTTCGAAAAAAAGCTAAAAAAAGAGTTGACAAAAGGAGAAGTAAGTGGTATGATAACAAAGCTGTCGCACGAGAGAGCAAAAAAAGAGTGAGAAAACCGCATAAACAAAGGGCTTTCGGGGAGAAAAGGACTTGAATGAAAACCTGCCCGCCGAAAAAAAACTTTGAAAAAAGTTTGAAAAAACTCTTGACAAAAGCTTTGAAGTGTGATATGATAAATAAGCTGTCACGAAAGAGCGAGAGCGAAAGAGAGACAGCAAAGGACCTTGAAAATTAAACAACGCAAAGACAAACAAGAACCTGTAATTACTTTGAGAAGTAATGTACTTTTCAATTTTTTACAATAACGCAAAAGCGTTAAGTTAGTATTGAGCCAA
>Ga0256405_10000417_pt1 | contig 140389 bp, 96 predicted proteins | sample RumenRJG_02DNA_FD_189096 | JGI IMG/M metagenome (GOLD analysis project Ga0256405, IMG submission 189096) | Bovine rumen microbial communities from Lethbridge, Alberta, Canada - RJG_02 | ecosystem: Host-associated > Mammals > Digestive system > Stomach > Rumen | place: Canada: Alberta...
CGCTGATACGGGAATGGACAACAAAGCCATTTTGAAGTGCCGTAATATGTTTGCCCTCGGACTGGTCTGCTGGCTCTTTGACCGCGACCTCTCACTGGTATCCAATTTCCTTCGTGACAAATTTGCTAAGAAACCTCAGATTGCCGAGAATAATATCAAGGTAGTACAGGCCGGTTACGACTATGGGCATAATACCCACTCCAGTGCAGTGAATGTGTACCGTGTGGAGACGAAAGAGAAGGTTCCTGGACGCTATATGGATATCACAGGAAATAAGGCTACTGCCTATGGTTTCATTGCTGCTGCTGAGAAAGCAGGCCTGAAACTCTATCTGGGCAGTTATCCTATCACTCCTGCTACCGATGTACTGCACGAATTGTCGAAGCATAAGTCATGTGGCGTCATTACTGTTCAGTGTGAAGACGAAATCAGTGGCGCTGCTTCTGCTCTCGGAGCCTCCTTTGCCGGAGCCCTGGGTGTGACATCAACGTCAGGTCCTGGTATTTGTCTGAAGTCAGAGGCAATGAACCTCGCCGTGATTATGGAGTTGCCTCTCGTTGTTCTCGATGTACAGCGTGGTGGTCCTGCTACAGGTCTTCCTACTAAGTCAGAGCAGACCGACCTTTTGCAGGTGCTTTTTGGCCGTAACGGTGAAAGCCCAATGCCTGTGTTGGCAGCAACGAGTCCTGCCGACTGTTTTGATGCTGCGTATCAGGCATGTAAGATAGCTTTGGAGCACATGACTCCAGTAGTATTGCTGACAGATGCCTATATCGCCAATGGTTCAGGCGCATTCAAACTTCCAGAGATGGCTAAACTCGACGCTATTAATCCACCTTATGTTCCGGAAGAGCTGAAGGGAAAATGGACTCCTTACATGCGAGCAGAGAATGGTACTCGTTATTGGGCAGTCCCGGGTCGTGAAGGCTTTACCCATATCCTTGGCGGCTTGGAAAAAGATTCCGAGACAGGAGCTATTTCTACCAATCCGGAGAACCATGATTTGATGACTCGTCTGCGTCAGCAGAAGATCGCCAATATTCAGGTTCCAGACTTGGAGGTAGAGGGCGATGCGGCAGATGCTGAACTGCTCGTTGTTGGTTTCGGTTCCACCTATGGTCATCTGCATGCTGCTATGGACGAACTGAGGGCAAAAGGAAATAAAGTAGCGCTCGCACAGTTTAAGTACTTGAACCCACTGCCTAAGAATACTGCTGAGGTGCTCTCTAAGTACAAAAAGGTGGTTGTGGCTGAGCAGAATATGGGTCAGTTAGCCGCATATCTGCGCATGAAGGTCGACAACTTTGTACCTTTCAAATTTAATCAGGTCAAAGGTCAGCCCTTTGTTGTAGAAGAGTTAGTCAACGCATTTGAGGATATCTTGAAAAAGTAAAAGGTAAAAAAGTAAAAAGGTAAAACAATGAGTTATACAGCAAATGATTTCAAGAAAGGCCAGCCCCGTTGGTGTCCTGGATGTGGAGACCACTTCTTCCTGGCTTCATTACATAAGGCAATGGCAGAGATCGGAGTAGCTCCTGAAAATATTGCCGTCATCTCTGGTATCGGATGTTCGAGCCGTCTGCCTCACTATATGGCTACTTACGGAATGAACACAATTCACGGTCGTGCCGCAGCTATTGCTACCGGTGCTAAGGTTGCTAACCCGAACCTCACTGTTTGGCAGGTCTCTGGTGATGGTGACGGATTGGCTATTGGAGGAAACCATTTCATTCATGCCAATCGTCGTAACATCAATCTGAATATGATTCTGCTTAACAACCGTATCTATGGATTGACCAAGGGACAGTATTCGCCTACGTCACCTCGTGGATTCGTCTCAAAGTCAAGCCCTTATGGAACAGTAGAGGATCCCTTCCGTCCTGCTGAGCTCTGTTTCGGTGCACGTGGACATTTCTTTGCCCGTGCCGTGGCCACCGATGCTGCAGGAACTGTAGAAATTCTGAAAGCTGCTTATGAGCATAAAGGTGCTGCTGTCTGTGAGATTCTGCAGAACTGCGTTATCTTTAATGATGGTGCACACGAAAGTGTATATAATAAAGAAGGACGTAAGAAGAATGCTATTTATGTTCGTCATGGCCACAAGCTCGTATTTGGTGAAAATGACGAGTACGGACTTGTCCAGGAAGGCTTCGGATTGAAGGTGGTTCGTCTGGGTGAAGACGGATACACGCTGAAAGATGTACTTATTCACGATGCTCATTGCGAGGATAATACACTCCAACTGAAACTTGCTTTGATGGGTAATGGAGATGGATTCCCCATAGCTTTAGGTGTGATTCGCGATGTGGATGCTCCCACCTACGATGAGGCCGTACATGCTCAGATAGCTGAGGTGAGCAGTCAGAAGAAATATCATAATTTCTCAGAACTCCTCGAAACCAATGATATTTGGGAGGTAAAATAGTAAAAAAGAAGAAGGCATCCGCTTGGGATGCCTTTTCTTTTTATCCTTTTGGTAGAAGATCGTTATTTAATTGTTATTTGTCTTTTCTTATCTATTCTTGTCTGCTATCTTACGGAAGGATTGCAGTTTCTCACCATAACAGAGGTCACCGCAATCACCGAAGCCAGGAACAATATATTTCTGTTCGTTCATACCTTCGTCAATGGCAGCACACCAAATGGTAGAACCTTCTGGTAAAGCCGCTTTTACTACTTCAATACCCTCAGGCGCTGCAATGACACAACATACATGAATTGTTTTAGGCTTACCAGCCTGAAGAAGAGCCTCAATAGCTGCAGCCAAACTGCCACCCGTGGCAAGCATCGGATCGACAAGCAGCAAAGTTTTACCTTTTACGCTTGGTGTAGCTATATACTCTGTATGAACACCCACTTCTGTATGTTCGCGATTCAAATACATGCGGAAAGCCGAAACAAAAGCATTGTCAGCACCGTCAAATACATTGAGAAAGCCATGATGAAAAGGTAGGCCTGCACGTAATACCGTGGCAATCACCATATCTTCCTCCTTGAACAAGGGAATGTCAAGCTGACCCAAGGGAGTTTTGACGGTTTTGGGCTTATACTCCAATGTTTTAGAAATCTCATAAGCCATCATCTCACCAATGCGTTCCACATTATGACGGAAAGTCAAACGGTTCCTCTGGTAGTTCTTGTCGCGTAGCTCAGCCATGAATTTGTTGATTACGCTGTTTTGTTCTGCAAAATTAATAACTTTCATAGATTGTTAGGATTTAATGAGTGCAAAGATAAACATTTTTGCCAAGTCAACGTGACAAAAGTAGAGCGAGTAGGTGGTTTTTTAAATACTTTAACTCTAAAAAGCGGTAAAAATACTTAATTCTCTATTCTCAGTTCTTCGTATCTCAATTAAAATATGTAACTTTGCGGTCGGTAAAAGAAATAGGTAATAGGAATTTTCAATTAAATATTTAAAAGTTATGGCAAATTTAGATTTGACACAGTATGGTATCACCGGTTCTAAGGTGATTGCACACAATCCTTCGTATGAGTATCTCTTTGAGGAGGAGACAAAAGCAGGCTTGACAGGTTTCGACAAAGGTGTAAACACAGAGTTGAACGCTGTTAACGTGATGACAGGTATCTACACTGGCCGTTCTCCTAAGGACAAGTACATTGTTTGTGACGAGCAGTCTAAGGACAAGGTATGGTGGACAACCGAGGAGTATAAGAATGATAACCACCCCATGAGCGAGGAAGTTTGGGCCAAGGTTAAGAAAATCGCTATCGAAGAGCTTTGCAATAAGGAGCTGTATGTAGTTGATGCTTTCTGTGGTGCCAATGAAGCTACACGTCTGGCTGTTCGCTTTATCGTAGAGGTTGCATGGCAGGCTCACTTCGTAAAGAACATGTTCATCCAGCCAACAGCTGAGGAACTCGAGAAGTTTGAGCCTAACTTTGTTATCTACAATGCTTCTAAGGCAAAGGTAGAGAACTACAAGGAACTGGGTCTGAACTCTGAGACTTGTGTTGCCTTCAACACTACTTCTCGCGAGCAGTGCATCATCAACACATGGTATGGTGGTGAGATGAAGAAGGGTATGTTCTCTATGCAGAACTACTATCTGCCACTGCAGGGTATCGCTTCTATGCACTGTTCAGCCAACACTGATATGGAAGGTAAGAATACTGCAATCTTCTTCGGTCTCTCTGGTACAGGTAAGACCACTCTGTCAACTGATCCAAAGCGTCTGTTGATCGGTGACGACGAGCACGGATGGGACGACGAGGGCGTATTCAACCTCGAAGGTGGTTGCTATGCAAAGGTTATCAACCTCGACAAGGACAGCGAGCCTGACATCTACAACGCTATCCGTCGTGATGCCCTGTTGGAGAATGTAACCGTTGATGCCAATGGTAAGATCGATTTCGCTGACAAGAGTGTTACAGAGAATACCCGTGTAAGCTATCCTATTGAGCACATCGAGAAGATTGCCAAGAAGGTAAATGGTAAGAGCGCAGGTCCAGAGGCAAAGAATGTTATCTTCCTCTCTGCTGATGCATTCGGTGTACTGCCTCCAGTATCTATCCTGACTCCTGAGCAGACTAAGTATTACTTCCTCTCTGGTTTCACAGCTAAGCTGGCTGGTACAGAGCGTGGTATTACTGAGCCAACTCCTACATTCTCTGCATGTTTCGGTCAGGCATTCCTTGAGCTGCATCCTACTAAGTATGCTGAGGAACTCGTTAAGCGTATGGAGAAGAGCGGTGCTAAGGCATATCTCGTAAACACTGGTTGGAATGGTACAGGTAAGCGTATCTCTATCAAGGATACACGTGGTATTATCGACGCTATCCTGGGCGGTGCTATCCTGAAGGCTCCTACCAAGAAGATTCCTTACTTCGATTTCGAGGTTCCAACAGAGTTGGAAGGTGTAGACACCAACATCCTCGATCCTCGCGACACTTATGCAGATGCTGCTGAGTGGAACAAGAAGGCTGAGGACTTGGCTGGTCGTTTCATCAAGAACTTCAAGAAGTACGAAGGCAATGAGGCTGGTAAGGCTCTCGTAGCTGCTGGTCCAAAACTCTAAGGGTTTGACCTATATCAAAAATAAAGGGCGGTTTCGGAAGAAATCGCCCTTTATGATGTATAAAAACCAAATATAAATTACCTTTGCAAACATAATCGAGACGATTATAGTTGTTCATTAGGTTAGTAGTTAATTGATTTTTAAGGTAAAGATTATGTTATTAGATTTTCAAACGACGGTCATGTTGGCCACTGTTGTAATAGCGACAGTTTTGAGTATTATAACACTCACAAAAACCGACATCCGTTAGGAAAGAGTGCGGAGTGAGCGATTCATACCGCACTCTTTTTTTGTTTACAAAATCTAAAATATGGCATTTTATCATATAATTAACTTAATAAAAGGTAGAAAAATGCGGCTATTTGCGGAATTGTGCGTAAATTTGCAACCAAAAATTGAAAATAAACCAAATGACGAAAATATTTAAGGGCGTTTGTGGAGTGCTGACAGCAATGTTGTTGCTGGCTTCATGCATGAAGTCGAAAGATAATAGTGCTTCACTTTACAAAGATACAGCTATCACATCTTTCTCACTGGGGACGATGAAACGTTCAGTTCATACCACGTCTTCCACCGGAGCTGATTCTGTCTATAAAGTGAATGTGGCAGGTTCTGACTATAAATTTAGCATTGATCAGCTGAATCATCGTATTTTTAATGTTGACTCATTGCCTATAGGAACCGATGTCTCCAAGGTGCTTTGTTCGGTGACGGCACTCAACAATGGAAGTGTCTTCGTGGAAGATTTAAAGGAAGAAGGCACTTTGTTGTTCTACTCGGATAGTCTTGACTTCTCGGTACCCCGTACTTTCCGTGTCTATGCCAGCGACGGAAAAAGCTACGAGAGTTATCGGGTGGAGGTGAATGTGCATAAGGAAGAGGCTGAAACATTTACGTGGATGCTTCATGAGGAAGCCCCCGCATTAGCAACTTTCACTGGCATGAAGGCTTTCACAGTTCAGGGCGAGCTCTATGTTTTTGGCAGCACATCAGATGGAAAAACGATGGTATATTCTTCGGTTGATGGCGACAATTGGGAAAAACATAGTGAAATCAATGATGCAGAATCGTATGCTAATACAGTGGTTCTCCAAGAAGATTTTTATACCATTGTTGGTGGCAAGTTGTTCAAGTCGTCTGATGCAACTGAATGGGAAGAGGTAAACGGCACACTCGATATTAACCAGTTGGTGGCTTCCAGCTATAGTGATTTGTATGGACTCACAGCTGATGGATATCTGTTGGTGTCTGATGATTACGGTGTTTCATGGACAGAAGATAAATTGGATTCTGATGTCTCTTGGTTGCCAATTACAGGAATCTCTGCTGTATGTTATCCTGCCAACATGACTTATTATGCTGATTATGTCGTCATGGCAGGTATTTCTTCAGGTGTTGAAAAAATAGCCTCTGTGTGGCGCAAGATAGCCGAATATGATATGCAGGGCGAGGATGATAAATGGGTTTATATAGACCGTGCAGACGGAAATCAATTTGCACTTCCTCAAATGCAAAATCCTGTGATGATGTATTACGACGACGGTATCTTGGTATGGGGCATCAACGATGGTAGCTACCACATTTACCAGAGTCGTGATAATGGTATTATTTGGAAAAAGAACTCACACTATAAATTCCCTGCTATCTTTGATGTAGGCGGTGTTAAACCGTTTGCAGCCACTACTGATGGCAAAGACATCTGGCTTATCAAATGCGGTACTGGTGAAGTATGGCAAGGACATTTGAACAGGGTTGCCTGGGAACAGTGAATATTATAAGAGGTAGATGTTGAAGCAGACTTTATTATCCGTTTTACTGCTTATGGCAGTATCACTCAGAGCGCAGGAAGCCCCTGAATATCGCGCTGAGGTAGGCGGAGGAGTCGGTCTTGTTACTTATTTAGGTGACTACAATGGAAATCTCTTCAAGAATATGCAGCCGATGTTTACACTGTTGGGTCGTTATAAATTCAACCCACGGATGGCATTGGCACTGAACGTGAGCTATGGCAAAATCAAAGGCTCGTCAGAAAATGCAAAAACATTCTATCCAGATGTCCCCAAAACAGACTTTAATCACGGTCTGGTGGATGTCGGGGTGAGATATGAATATAATTTCTGGCCTTATGGTACAGGAAGAGAGTATCGGGGGGCGCAGCGCCTTACACCTTATATATTTTTAGGGTTGGGGGCTACTATCGCGAAGCCTGAAAAGACGGAAGTCGCTCTCAACTTTCCTCTAGGTGCAGGTGTGAAATATAAAGTAGGCGACCGTTGGAACCTGGCCCTTGAATGGGCCATGCATTTCACGACGAGTGATATGCTTGACGGAGTAAAAGATCCCTACGGTGTCAAAAGCAGTGGTATGTTCAAGAATACCGACTGCTATAGCCATCTCAGAATGGCGGTGACCTACGATTTATGGACGAAGTGTAAAATTTGTAATAACGATAGAGACTGATTATATGGCGCAACAAATAGATATGACACGTATTCCTGCCCACATTGCCATCATTATGGACGGCAACGGACGCTGGGCTATGGATCGTGGGCTGGACCGTACTTTCGGTCACAAAGCAGGTTTAGACAATCTGGAGACAGTCACCACCCTGTGCTCTAACTTGGGAGTGAAATATCTGACCGTCTATGCCTTCTCCATAGAGAATTTCAACCGTCCTGCCTATGAAGTGGAGGCTCTGATGGGACTGGTGCTCAGTTTCATTAAGATGGAACTCTTCCATAACAACAATGTGAGTTTCCATGTGGTGGGCGATCGTGAGCGACTTCCTAAAAGCGTGCAGGATAAACTCCGTTCTATGGAAGAAGAAACGGCCATGTATGATGGTATGGCATTGACTATCGCTATGGGCTATTCGTCCAAGCAGGAAATGGTGAATGCAGCCAAGGTGATTGCCCGGAAGGTGCAAAGTGGTGAAATGAAAATCGATGATATTAGTGAAGATACTATTCAGAAGAATCTATGGACATCTTGGATGCCCGATCCTGATTTGTTGATTCGAACTGGTGGCGAGGTGCGCATCTCTAACTACTTGCTCTGGCAGTGTGCCTATTCAGAGTTCTATTTCTGCGATACTTATTGGCCAGACTTCGGTGAAGCCGATTTGCATCAAGCCATCATTAGTTATCAAAGTCGTCAACGCCGTTTCGGTAAGACAGAACAACAAGTAGAAAACGAAGATAAGTTATGAAATACATCAAACAGGTAGTCATAATACTGACAGCCTTGCTCTCTGTGAGTTTGCACGGTCAAGCTCAGGATGTTATCAAGAATCCTGATATTTCGTATGCAGGAACCCCTCGTACGTGTGAGATTGGGGGTATTTCTGTGAAGGGAGTTGAAGGCTATGAAGACTATGTACTTATAGGACTGTCAGGCCTCTCTGTTGGTCAGATGATTACGGTTCCCGGCAGTGAGATAACGGATGCGATTAAGCGTTATTGGCGTCATGGCCTATTCTCTCAGGCAGCTATTACTGCCGACTCTATCGTTGGTTCCAAGATTTATCTTTGCATTCATCTTGCCACTCGTCCTCGTGTCAGCCGTATCAATTATAATGGTATTAAGAAGTCTGAGCGCGAGGATATGGAGGCTAAACTCGGTATCATGAAAGGCAGTCAGATTACACCTAACATGATTGACCGTGCCAAAATTCTGGCTAAGCGTTATTTCGATGACAAGGGTTACAAAAATGCAGAGATAGAAATCGTACAGCGCGATGATGTGACAGATAAGAACATGGTGATACTGGATGTCAATATCGACAAGAAGGACAAAATGAAGGTCCGCCATATCATCTTTGAAGGAAACCAGCAATTGAAGACCAGCAAGATCAAGGGCTCGCTGTTTAAGAAGGGTGCCTTCGGTAAGATTAATGAAGCTGGAAAACTGAAGAATATTTTCAAAGCCAAGAAGTTTACTCAGGAGCGTTATGAAGAGGCCAAGAAAGCTCTGATTGACAAGTATAACGAGTTAGGCTTCCGTGATGCTGTTATAGTTGAGGATTCTGTTTGGAATAACGACGAGAAGCATGTGAATGTCTATGTAAAGATAGACGAAGGTCAGAAATACTATATCCGCAATATCACATGGGTTGGTAATACGGTGGTGACTACCGATTATCTGAATGCCGTTTTGGGTATGAGGAAAGGTGACGTCTATAATCAGAAGTTAATGAACAAGCGCTTGACTGAAGATGAGGATGCAGTAGGTAACTACTATTGGAATAATGGTTATCTATTCTATAACCTGCAACCTACTGAGGTCAATATTGTCGGTGACTCCATTGACCTTGAAATGCGTATTCAGGAGGGAACACAGGCTCATATCAGCAATGTGCGTATCTATGGTAACGACCGTCTGTATGAAGAGGTGGTTCGCCGTGAGTTGCGTACCAAGCCAGGCGACCTGTTCTCAAAGGAAGCTATTACGCGTTCGGCACGTGAAATTGCTTCTATGGGTTATTTCGATCCTGAGAAGGTGAACCCTGATATCAAGCCAAACTACGAGGATGGAACGGTAGATATTAACTGGGAATTGGAACAGAAGTCTAACGACCAGTTGGAGTTCTCGCTGGGTTGGGGTCAGACCGGTGTGATTGGCCGTGTGGGTATTAAGCTCAACAACTTCTCTATGCGTAACCTTTTCGGAAAGAATAAGATGCACCGTGGTATCATGCCTATTGGTGATGGTGAGCAGTTGTCACTCTCATTGCAAACCAATGGTCGCTACTATAGTTCTATCTCAGCAGGTTATAGCACGGGATGGTTTGGCGGCAAGCGCCCGAATGCTTTGAATGTCAGTGCCTTCTATTCTAAGCAGTCCGATATTTCAAGCAGTTATCGTAACAATGCACTCTACAATAACTATTGGAACTATATGGGCGGTATCGGTAATACAGGCTATGGCATGAACTATGATGCCATGCTCGATGATGACAAGTATATCAAGATGTTCGGTCTGTCCATTGGATGGGGTAAGCGTCTGCGTTGGCCTGACGACTATTTCCAGTTGTCTGTAGCTTTGTCATATACTCGTTATATGTTGCGTGACTGGAACTACTTTATCATCTCAAATGGTAATTGTAATAACATCAACTTAGGTATCACACTCTCGCGTACCTCGACTGACAACCAACTCTTCCCACGTCGTGGTTCTGAGTTCATGGCTTCTGTCACACTGACTCCGCCTTGGTCTTCCTTTGATAAGAAAGACTATAAGAATCTGGCTACCGATCGTACTTCAGCCACCTTCGAGTCAGAGCAGCAGGATAAGTATCGCTGGATTGAATACCACAAGTGGAAGTTTAAGTCACGTACCTTTACTTCTTTGACGAATGGTCAGAAGTGTCTGGTACTGATGACGCGTGTAGAATTTGGCCTGTTGGGCTCCTATAACCAGTACAAGAAGTCACCATTTGAAACCTTCTATGTCGGTGGTGACGGTATGAGTGGTTATTCTACAGGTTATGCAGAGGAGACCATCGGTCTGCGCGGTTACGATAATGGTTCTATTTCCAATACAGCAGCCTATGAGGCAGGTACCAGTTCGTACTATAATGCCTATGCCTACGACCGCTTCACCTTGGAGCTCCGTTATCCGTTTATGTTGGGCAACACCACCATCTATGGACTTGGGTTCCTGGAGGGAGGTAATGCTTGGGTTGACACCAAGAAGTTCAATCCCTTCGATATGAAGCGTTCTGCTGGTCTTGGTGTGCGTATCTTCTTGCCAATGGTCGGTCTGATGGGTATCGACTGGGCCTATGGTTTCGACAAGGTATATAGTGGCAGCAACTATTCGAAAGGTGGTTCGCAGTTCCACTTCATCTTAGGTCAAGAGTTCTGATTTATATAAAACATTAGTAATTATGATTAGAAAAGTTCTCATGCTAATTGTGCTTTGTGCATCAACAATGACGATGCAGGCACAGAAGTTTGCATTGGTTGACATGGACTATATCCTTAAGAACATTCCTGCCTACGAGCGTGCCAATGAACAGTTGGCACAGGTTTCTAAGAAATGGCAGGCTGAGGTTGATGTCCTCCAAACCGAAGCTCAGACAATGTATAAAGATTATCAGAAAGAAGTGGTGTTCCTGTCTCAGGAGCAGAAGAAAGCGCGCCAGGATGCTATCATGGAAAAGGAGCGTGAGGCTGCTGAACTCAAGAAGAAGTATTTCGGTCCTGAGGGAGAACTCTTTAAGAAGCGCACAGCCTTGATGTCACCTATTCAAGAAGAAATCTATACAGCAGTCAGTGAGATAGCTGACCTGCGTGGCTATCAGTTGGTACTCGATCGTGCCAGTGATGCAGGTATCATCTTTGCTTCGCCCAAGGTGGATATTTCCAGTGAGGTATTGTCAAGATTAGGCTATAGTAATTAATTCGAAACGTAGAAATATCGAAATAACGTAATAACGAAAAAATAATTAAATCAAAAGAAAATGAAAAATGTACTTTTTATGTTGTTGATGCTGGCTCCTATGGCAGCATTCGCACAGAAGTTTGGTCATGTAAATGCCCAGGAGATTATCCAGGCTATGCCTGAATTTACTAAAGCTCGCACTGATATCGAGGCTCTTACCAAGACCTACGAGGCTGACTTGAAGTCTATGCAGGACGAACTGCAGAAGAAGGCAGAGGCTTATGAAAAGGAGCAGGCAAATCTGCCAGCTAACATCAAGGAGCGTCGTGAGAAGGAACTGCAGGATATGTATCAGAAGATTCAGCAGACTTATCAGGACAACCAGCAGGCTCTTGCTAAGGAGCAGAGTGAAAAGATGCAGGCTATCCAGACTAAGGTCATCGATGCTATCAAGCAGGTAGGTCAGGCTGGCGGCTATGTTTATATCATGGATATTGCTGGTGGTGTACCTTATATCAGCTCAACCCTCTCTACTGATGTTACTGCAGAAGTTAAGAAAAAGCTTGGTTTATAATCAATAAAAAACTAAAGTTATGAAGCGGTTTTTATTGCTTTTAATAACCGTCATCTCTCTTTCAGCATCGGCTCAGACCTCTGAACCGGTGCTGAAGTTTGGTTTTCTGAGTTACGAGGCCGTACTGACTTCGATGCCTGAATATGCCACTGTCGAACAGGGAATGAAGGACTTGGAAGCCCAGTATGCAGCTGAGCAGAAACGTGTGGAGGATGAGTTCAATAAGAAGTATGAAGAGTTCCTCGACGGTCAGCGTGATTTCCCTCAGACAATTCTCCAGAAGCGTCAGAGCGAACTTCAAGAGTTGCTTGATAAGAATATCGCTTTCAAGAAGGAAGGTCAGCGCTTGTTAGCTGAGGCTCGTGAGAAGGCTTTGCTACCTCTCAAGAATCATCTGGCCAGTGCATTGGCAAGTGTGGGCAGTAGTAAGGGCCTGGCTTTCATCGTGAATACCGACCAGAATGCTCTTCCTTGGCTGAATATCACCATGGGCGAGGATGTAACAGACGCAGTCAACGCAGCATTGAAGTAATGACACTACCCAGTAAACCAGGTCCGATAGGAATCTTCGACAGCGGTTATGGCGGATTGACTATTCTGCATGGTATTCGCCAGTTATTGCCCCAGTATGATTATCTCTACTTGGGCGATAACGCCCGTGCCCCTTATGGTGGCCGTTCCTTCGATGTGGTTTACGAATTTACTCGCCAAGCCGTTGTACGCCTTTTCGAGATGGGTTGCCACCTTGTTATCTTAGGTTGTAATACGGCATCAGCTAAGGCTTTGCGCACCATCCAGCAAAATGATTTGCCCAATCTCGATCCTCAGCGCCGTGTGTTGGGTATTATTCGTCCTACGGCTGAGGTCATTGGTTCGCTCACCCATTCTCGTCATGTGGGTATTTTTGCTACCGAGGGAACCATCAAGAGTGAGAGCTATAACCTTGAAATCCATAAGTTCTTTCCTGATATCCACGTCAGTGGTGTTGCCTGTCCTTTCTGGGTTCCTTTGGTGGAATACAACGAGGCCGACTCGCCAGGTGCCGATTATTTTGTCAAGAAGCGCATTGACCAGCTACTGCGCATGGATTCAGAAATTGATACCATTATCTTAGGTTGTACCCACTATCCTCTATTGTTGCCTAAGATTCATAAGTATATTCCACGAGGCATTCGTATTGTTTCACAAGGTGAATATGTAGCTGAGGCGCTACAGAAATATTTCCAACGCCATCCTGATATCAGGGAGCGTTGCACACAAGGTGGTGAAGTGCATTATCTCACCACAGAAAATCCAGAGAAATTCAAGGAACAAGCCCAACTCTTCCTACACGAACAGGTAGAGGTGGAAAACGTCAGTCTTGACAGGTAAAGCGGTCATAGTAGTCGCTTGGCAAAGTAGCGTACGGGGTACCATACGCTCAAGAACCCAGTCACAATGACGGTCAGGAAAATAGCCACGATATCCCAAGGATGTACGCTGACGGGGTAGGAATCGATAATGAATGCACCCTCCGTTTTTCCCAGTCTTACCAATCCGTATTCCTGTTGCAACCAGCAAAGCAACAGTCCTATGGAAATACCAATCAAGGCACCAATGATGGAAATCATACGGCCTTCAAACAGGAAAATTCGTATGATTTGCTTGTCTGAAGCCCCCAGATTGCGTAGTGTCACCACGTCATTCTTCTTGTCAATCATCAGCATTGATATACTGCCTATGATGTTGAAGCAGGCTATCACCAGAATAAAGGTCAGGAAGATGTAGGCCATCAGTTTTTCTATCTTCATGATGCGAAACGTACTGTCCTGCTGTTCAAAGCGGTCTTTCACGTCGAACTCATTGCCGGCAATCTCCTGCATCGTGGCTTTTACCTTATCGAAATTACTGCCCGGCTTCAGGCGCAGTTCCAGTGAAGAAAGCATACCCTGTTGGTCGAACAGCTGTCGTGTGAAAGCAATAGATGTAATGATATAGTGCTTGTCGTACTTACCTTGTTTGATGCTGAAGAGCGCCCCAGGCGAATAAAGCTCATCTTCCACGAAACCCTCTTGCAGGTTAGCCATATTCAACTGCCCTTCACGGCGAGGCGCGTAGATTTTAAGTGGGTGGTCAAAGGTATAGCCAACCCCCAACTGATATGCCACGCCTAACCCCAGAATACCATAATTCATATCGGCAGCATGCAGTTCAAAATCACCGTCACCCTCCAACACCTCGCGGATGTGCGTCAGTTTATCATAGTTATCCTCTACGCCTTTCAATTTGATCATAGCCTGGCGTTCACCATATACAGCCAAAGCCTGGTCTTCCATGACCTCAGATACAACGTCCACCTCAGGTAACTGGCGTATTTTAGTCAGTACCGGGTTGTCGGCAGCTACCGTCTTTCCCTTGACGGGTGTGATTTTAATCTGAGGGTCCAGTTGGGTAAACAGCGATGCCACCATATCGTGGAAACCGTTGAATACACTCAGCGTCACCACCAATGCCATTGTAGCCACAGCAACCCCCACAACGGAGATGCCGCTAATTACATTAATAGCGTTGGTACTCTTCTTAGAGAACAGATAGCGACGGGCGATGTAAAATGGGAAGTTCATTCTTCACTCTTCACTTCTTCAGCAGTTCGTCAATATGGTCAATATAATCCAAACTGTCGTCAATAAAGAAGCGCAGTTCAGGTATGATGCGCAGTTGGTTTCTCACGCGCGTACCTAAATTATAGCGTATGGCTTTTACGTTGGCATTAATATTGTTCAGAATTTCCTCACCTCTTTCAGATGGGAATATACTCAAATGAGCCGTGCAAATACTCAAATCGGGACTGATGCGTACGTTCGTCACGCTGACCATCACCCCATGCATGCTGCGAGTCTGTTCTTGGAAAATAACGCTCAGTTCCTTCTGCAGCAGTCGTGAAATCTTATTCTGTCTTGTTTCTTGCATAATTTCGTATCTTTGTCGCTGCAAAGTTACGAAAAAAACTCTAAATTATCAACATTCAACGCTTAACTTTCCATTCTTACATCGAATAAAAGGCATCCATTAGGGATGAGCGATAGTTCTTGCTGATTTTCAATTCTTTTATTTCCTCGAGGGGTTCTGCTAAAATACAGGTGCTGTCCTGTATCTTTTTGATGTGGTTGATATTCACTATATAGCTTTTGTGTATTTGTACAAAGTCTGGCGAATAGTTGAGGATCACGTCTGATGTAGTGCGATGTCGCAGTATATAGCAGTTCTTGTCGGTGCAGATAACTTCCCACAATTTTCTGTCCTTGTTATATCGGAAGAAGGCGATGTCCTGCATTTGCTTGGCGAGATGTTCGCTTTTTGCATTCACCACCAGAATGATGGGCAGATGCTGGTTGACACGAGGAGTTGCTTGCGGAATACCAGCCAGCTTGTTTTCATAGTAACGCGTCATAATCTGGCTCAGCTCCTGTTCCGTAGCCGGCTTCATCAGATAGTCGAAAGCCTCTCTGCGTATAGCGTCTAACAGGTATTTCTCATGACCTGTGTAGAAGACGACTTTCGTTTCAGGCTTCACCTCGCTCCTGATCAGCGTACAGAAGTCGAGACCTGACATCGAAGGCAGTTCCACATCTACGAAGATAATATCGGGCTCTTTGTCAATCACTTCTTTGACAGCAGTTTCCGCATCGGTGGCTTTGCCCACCACCTCTACGGAGAAATTATTCTCCAGCATGTGTGCTAAAACTTCTATGGCATCCTGACTATCGTCAATGATATATGCGCTGACCAATTTCTGCTTGTACATGAATTACGTTGTTTTGTGCAAAATTACGAATAAAAAGCGAAAAACCTCCATTTATTTTGTAAAAGATGTTGGCAGTTCAGAGGTCTGTTATTCCTTTTACGGCACTGAAAAGTGCTTTTAGTGTATGCTTTTAGCCTCTTATCGCAAAAATTGGTCATTTCCCTACGTGATAGTCAAAATGGTCGGGCAGTAGTATCCACGAGCGGCAACCTCTCTTTCCTTCCTCCGTCAGATTGTTCACCCCAAAGTCTATCTTCTCCTGATTTCGCTCGTTCAGCATCTGTATGGTTTGGCGCACCACCTTCATGCCCGTCTGTGCCTGACTCGTTGGCCCGTTTTTCAGTCCCTGCCCATTGTCTGTCACCTCCACCAGTGTGGCCTGCCCTTGTCTGCTGACGTGAATTGTCAGTTGGCGCATTTCTCCGTTTTCTGGTTTCATCGGGCGGAGCCCATGTTTGATAGCATTTTCCACGAATATTTGAATGGTCATCGCAGGCAGCGACACCTGACTGATGTCTATACCCTCGTCAATCTCTTTGCTGTATCTGAAGTCGTCGCCTATCTGTTGCCCCTCGATGGTGGCATAATAATCTACAAAAGCCAGTTCGTCCTGTAGCGAAGTTTTCAGTGTGTCGGCCATCGCCAATCCTCTACGCAGCAGTTGTGTCAGAGCGTTGAAATCTACCTGTCGTCCCTCCATCTGCGACAGCATCTCGTGGTTCAGTGCATTGTAGATAAAGTGGGGCGACAAGCGGTTGCGGGCATTACCGAGCCTGGTTTCTATCAGTTGCTGACGGAGTTCGAGTTCCTTCATGCGTCCACGGCGGCGGTGCCACTGGTAGAGTACTAGGAGCAGTACGGTAGCCAGCAGTGCCGCTACAAAGAGTGCCCAAGCCAGGAGTTCGTTCATTTCGCTGCGTTCTATCCGTTGTTGTTGTTCCAGCAGTCGCTTGTCGTGCTCGTATTCCATCATTCTCGCATTCATCTGCATCTTCAGATTCTGCGACTGTATAGAGTCGTTCAGTTGGTGATATTGACGATGAGCCTCGTAAGCCTCCCGCATGTTACCTGCCTTACGCCATGCCTGCTCTTCAGCTTTCAGTCGCATCACCACAGCAGCAGGAATCATACCTGCTGGCGTTTTGCTGTCTCTGACCATTTGTGTCGCGTCCGAATGGCGGCCCTCTAAGGTAGCCAGTTCTATCTCTGAGGTGCGGATGTAGTAGAGCAGTATGCCGAAATCCACTTTACGGAAGAAGCTATCCACTTCATGCAGAATAGGTCTCGCTTTCTTTGCCTCTTTTAGGTTGATCAGTATTTCTGCGATATTGGTGCGTGCTGTATAATAGTCCCACGTCTTGTCAGGATCATCCTTCACCAGCGATGCCGCTTTCTCGAAATAGGGTAGTGCTTCGCGATACTTATCTTGCAGATAATAGTCGTTGCCCACATTATTATAATATATAAACTGGTCTTGCTTCTTCATCTTGGGCAACAGCGCCTTGCTCTTGGCCCACCATTTCCCACTGCTGGTGAAGTCCCCCATATAAGTATATACCGTACTGATGCCCAGATTGATGGCAATCCGGCTGTCCTCACTCGTCTCGAACGAGTCAGCCACAGCCATCGCTCTCAAGTAGGCATCGGCACTGAGGTCGAACTGACCTGTCTGCGAGTAGAAATTACCCTTGTTCAGCATGGTGATGACGCGCAGTTCAGGGTCCATCCGCAGTCGTTCCATCAGTCTGATGGCACTGTCCGTATAGACGATACCGGAATCGGGCCTGCCCAGAAGAGCCGTATAATACACGCCCTCAGCCTTCAGCCAGTGAGCCTTCAGTTGCAGATATTTCTCATCTTTACGTCCCTTGTTGCGCATCAGATATTGGTGAATGCGCTTATTGCAATCGGCAAATGAATCGACATTATAGGCTCGGTAGTACTCCACACCCTTATCAACCAACTTCTGATAAAATTCGTCACTGTCCTTGGTCGCCATTGTCGGCTGCACCTTCCCTTCCTGCTGGCAGCCCATGAAGTTCGATACAACCAACAATGCTACTATGCAAAACGCAAATCTTCTCATATCTCCCTCAGGTTTTTAGTTCGATTACAAAGGTACGATTAAGTGAGAAGAAAACCAAAACTTTTTTGAGTTTTCTCGAACGTGAGTATCTTCGGACATCGTCTCAAAGGTACGATTAAGTGAGAAGAAAACCAAAACTTTTTTGAGTTTTCTCGTGTTGAGTCCTTTTTCGGTTCCCTTTCTGTAAGGATTTATCACCCACTTAGCTTATCTGCAGCACTGGGAGGTAACTGGGAATTGGCTGGGAACTGGAAGGGAACCATAGTTGTAAAGAAAGGCGCACGCAGTTTTTGCCCTCTCAACAGCAAGTTTTGACAGGTCGTTTTTTTTCTCTTATCTGTAAATTTTGGCAGGTTAGAGGCGATTACTCCCTTTTGCTGGATTTGCAGGGATTTGCCGTGTTGCAAAACTTAACAATAATGTGTATTTTTGCAGCATTAAGTACTAACTAAAAAACATGTAAGGACTATGAAAAAGAGTTTAGAGATTATAACCAAATTGTTGTTGGCATTTGCATTAATGCCGTTGTTTATAGCATGTGGAGGTGACGACAGTGGGTCGTCAAAAGGTCCTGATCCAGTGAAACCTGGAGGTAATGAACCAACAGTGACAGTCATCACAGGCACTTGGTATCTTCATTTCTCCAGTTCCAAAGGCGAGGGATACATTATTCTTACTTTCAACCAGGGCGGGACAGGCAGGTATCAAGAGTTATCCAATGAGTCTGGTGTCTATCAATGGACTACAGATGGAACATTCCAGCATTCCTTTAAAGACAATGTTCTTACTATCACGACGGAAGGAGGTCATGTGGAGAGAATTGAAGTTATGACATATACTGCCGAATACCTCTTCCTGAAAAATTGGCCAGACAATGGTACAAACACCTTTGCTGCTATGACTCCGGCTATACAAAGCCAGATAGAGGAACTGATGAAGAGTTCTTTCGCGAATGTCAACTGTCCTGACAATAACCACCCGCATATGGTAGATCTTGGACTGCCAAGTGGCACTTTATGGGCATGTTGTCACGTAGGGGCTAATTATCCTGAAGAGTATGGAAGTGTCTTCTCATGGGGCAGAATTGATGCACTCCCAGTAGGCACAATTGATGATATTATGAATTATCCATTCACCACATGGCCTGAATCAACACTCGGTAATGACATAGCTCGTACCGAGTATGATATGGCATATGTAAATTGGGGTAGCTCATGGAATTTGCCTTCTAGAACTCAATGCGAAGAACTTGCTTATTTGACCACATCAGAGTGGGTGACGCAAAATGGTGTGAAAGGACAGTTATTCACAGGTGCAAATGGGAACAAAATTTTTATGCCTGCTGTTAGTGGAGTGTATAATGGTACCCCATTGGAGACGGGTGAAGGTGGAGCTTGTTGGTCGTCACACTATAGTTGGAATGGTTATTCTTCTGGAATTAGTTTTATGCCAGAAAGAGGTGCTTGGATTTTCATTGACTATGTTCAGAGATGTCACTCTGTGCGTCCTGTTAAAAATGGCCCGAAGGGTCCGTCTACGGAAATGATTCTTGCTGATATGATGAATTTGCCAATGGGAGACACTCAATATTTTTCTCAAGGTCTCTATTTGGATAATTCTTTTTCAGATGTGGTCAAAGCACTTGCCAACTCATATAAAATTATTGACTGGGGAACAGGCTTCCTATTATTAGCTAGCGAAAATCCCAGTTGTCAAAACTTGACGTATATGGGGTTACCGTTTGAAAGCATGTATGGTGCTAATTATGAGTCAGGAAACAATACAGATGGTTATTTCAAAAAACAGTATTCGTACTACTTTCGTGTTAATAAAGCAAATCTTTTAGACCCAATGCCTGTATTTGACTTACTTACAAAACAATTTTGGGATAATACAATGACTATTGAAAAGACATATTCACCTATCGCTGCTACAGGTAGCTATAGAAAAGATGATATAGAATATGTTGTCAACCTGTATGACGAAGATACAGCATGGTCATTCAGCATAGGAGTTAATTACTATTAGATAGCGTCATCATAACCACCCGCCTTCCACCCTTTATCCATCGGCCTTTGAGTCGTATCGGGTGGGTAGGTGGGTGGTTGTTCGAACAAGTGTGATCAGATTGGAACACACGCCTGTTTCATTGAACAATTATCATTTGATGAGGGATAGGTATCTAGACGAAACAGGGATAGTCGGTATAAGACATTTTTAGGGCGCAAAATCTCTTTTCAAATCACGAATTAAGCAACAAGGCAAACAAAACCAAAATCAATGTTCATCACGAAGCTTGTCAAGAACTTCTTGATTAAGGGTTCCGTTGTCCCACAGACGCTGCATTTCTGCTTCAAGGCGCATTGCATAGATATTCTGCAAAACGTCCATTAGCGCATTCACTTCTTGCTCGTCCTTTGCGCCAGCAAAAGACTCTAAGATCATCATCTGTGATTTATTTAAAGTGGTTGCTTCCATAATCATACCTATTTACGTTTGATAGTACAAAGATAGTGCAAAATTTCGAATAAGCGAAAAGAATACAAATAAATTTGCATTCGTATTAGGAGTCCTTTCTAATTTTGTTATAACAAAAAGAAAGCGCACAGCTTGGAATGTGACCCGCTGTGCGCTTATCATTAATTTTCCTACTCCGTCAACTTAAAACGCCAGATTTGCAGATTGCCATCAGTATTACCGCGGTCAGAAACAAAATATAGGTAATTATCCTTTGTCCAATAAGGCTGTCCGTCATATGACTTATTGATTGTTACCTGTGTTAAATTGTTTCCATCGGTATCAATGATATAAATATCAAAATCCTTTTTGTCCTTCTTTGAGGCTTCAAATACAATTTTCGTACCATCAGGGCTCCAACGTGGATGATAGGCATATCCTTTCTTGGCATCCGTAATCTGCACCTGCTCACTACCGTCAATATTCATCGTCCAGATACTGCAACTTTTAGCATCGGAAGAATATTTCACATAGGCAATCTTCTTTCCATCAGGAGAAAATACAGGCTGATACCCATTACCCAACAATGTTGTTTCGCCTGTTTTCAGGTTTTTAATCCATATCTCACTGTTCTCAACTATTACTGTTGAACCACCAAGTCCAAAGAAAGAACCCCAAAAATTGTATTTTTTATAATAGGAATATTGTACTTTACTATACACTAACAAGGTTCCATCCTCATTAAAACTCGGATAGTCTTCATACGCATTTGAAGATTCTGTAACCTGGTTTAATGCCTTGCCCTTACCATCATTCATCATGAATATATCGGAAGTACTACTGCCTTCTAGCTGACAACGGAAAGCCAACTTGTCGGTAGCCGCACAATAAACAGGCGAATAATTAAAATTCTTACCGCTTGTTTTCTGTGTCATTGCCGCAGAGAAAGGATTTTCTTTTTTATAAATGTTATAGTATTTTTTATTCTCTCTTACAGCGAAAAAAAGAGGACTTCCATTGTCTCCACCAAAAGGATACAAACAGGGCTCTTCATTATCAGTAACTTGCGTCAAAGCTAGAAGAGTTTCACCTGTTGTGGTAATAGCATACTTCTTTTTGCCATAGCTCGATATCGCTACGACAAATAACAGAGATGTAAATAATAACTTTTTCATTTTCTTAAATTTTTTAGTTGTTATGTAATTTAGCATTAATAGCCATATAGAACTATGCAAAGGTAATCATTATTTTGGAAATCTACAAGCATAAGACAGAAAAAATAATAATATTGAGTCCACTTTTTAAAGTGGACTCAATAATAATATATTATTGAGAAGTTTTATTTCCTTATACGCTTGTTAGGCAAACGCACCTTATTCACTTTTATCTTTTTAGTCGTTGCACTTATCTTAGCCGACATTTTGCGTACAGAACCTGATTGGGTAGGAGTAAGTGTGGTAATGGTTGCTACCTCCCACCAACCTAAGTAGTTTGCATAGTCAGCGTCTAATGCATATACTCCAAAACTATCTGAAGTCAGGCTTCCGTCTTCGTTGATGGTAAAGGGTATCCAATCTGAATCTGTATCTTTCCAGTTCAAAGAAATGAAACCATATTCTTGCTTATTACCTACAAAATTACCAATTCTCTCCCAAGCTTCTACATACAACATGCCCTGATCAAGATCGTAATAACCTGAAATGGCTGAACCCTCAAGATAGAGATCTTTGATAATTATAGCATTTTTCAAACTGGTATTGTCAGGATCCTCTATAATGGTGACAAAACCTCCATAATAGTCATAAGGAGTTTCATCATAATAAGACTGATATACGCAGCTAAATGTACCTAATACGGGATTGGTGGTTACAGGAGTGGAGCCACCACCTGTTTCGTCTCTGACGACATTGTAATTTCGCTTGCCATCGCTAATAATCACCGTGTTATCGTCAATGATTTGGATAATGGTCCACGTTATGACGTAATCACCATCCAACTTAACCTGAATGACATTGCCCGTCAGTGTCCAAGTAAGACTGATAGAATTATCGCTTCCATAGCCTACCTCCTCAATGACGCTGCCCGTATGGTCAGCATTGAATGTCACCAAATCATAGACTTGCCCGCGAGAAGGGGAATTACTCTGATAATAGGCACGCCATGTACCTATGATGTCAATAGTGACTGTAGGAGTATCACCGCCGCCTGTGCCATCTCTGTAGACCTTGATGTCCTTTTTGCCATCGTTCACAACAACTGTGTTGTTGTCAATGATTTGCTGAATGGTCCAGGTAATCGTCTCGCCTCCATAGCTGACTTGAATGATGTTGCCCGTCTGCTTCCAGATGAACGATACGGGATTGTCGCTGCCATAGCCTACCTCCTCAATGACGGTTCCCGTATAGTCGCTATTGAATGTCACCAGGTCGTAAACCTCGCCGCGCGAAGTATCCTTGCTTTGGTAATAGGCGCGCCACGTGCCAATGATGTTGAACGTAGCTGTAGGGGTACTGCCGCCACCACCCGTTCCGTCTCTGACCACATTGTAGGTTCGCTTGCCATCACTAATGGTTACGGTGTTGTCGTCGATAATTTGCTGAATTGTCCAGGTAATAGTATAATTATCTTCTAGAATGACTTTGATGACGTTTCCATCCTGAGTCCATGTAAAGTTGGTGGGATTATCACTTCCATTGCCTACCTCCTCAATAACATAACCAGTGTGGTCTGCATTGAATTTCACCAAATCGTACAACTGAACACCATTACGTTGGTAATAGGCGCGCCAAGTACCTACAATAGAAATCGAAGTAGTACCACCGCTGTTACTACCTCCTTCGCCATTACCGCTACCATTACCTCCAGCAGAAGTTGAATCATCGCCACCACAGGCAAAGAAAGTGAACGTCATAATGCTTACTGCAAGCATCATTGCTAAATAAAAGAATCTTTTCATCGTAGTAATATTTGGTTGTTAGTAATCGATTTATTTCTTCACAAAGATACACATTATTATTAAGTTTTGCAACACGGAAAAGTCGGCTAATTCCAGCAAGAGGGAGTAATCGCCTCCAACCTGCCAAAATTTGCGGATAAGAGGGAAGAAAAAATAAAGGCGAAGAAAAGGGAAAACTGTTGCACCCAACTTTTTACAATCTTTTTTTGATAATTCCCAAATTATGCCTATCTTTGCGGTCTATGGACAATTTAATATTATATAACTATCGACGAAGAGGATTACGAGAGAAATGAAGGATGAACTCACTCCTTTGAGGATGAGTGGAGTTTTCGAGGATGAGGATGGTAATATAGTAAATGTTGAGCCAAGCGACACACAAGAGGCGAAAAAACAGACATATATCTAACAATGAGATTGCAAATATAGATATTTATTTTGATACTGTCAAATTTATAGGTAAAAACGAATAGTACTCACCATACTCACCCAATTGCTGCCAAATGCCGATGTGCAGGGTGTTTGACGATGGTGAGGTTAGCTCTGTAACCTCAAGTTAACCTCAAGGTAACCTCAACATATCATGATGTCAAAATAATAAAGGAGAGTTCGAAATGTAAAGAAATTTGGTGTTGGCACTGAATGATTACTGAAATATGCGCCAAATGCCTGATAATGAGGGCGTTTTTGCTGCCTCGCCTACAAAATATTTTTCTCTCGCCTGCCAGTAAATTTTTCTATTAATGGTAGCAATTTTTTCTCTTAATAGTAGCAATATTTTGAGTTAATAGTTGAGGCTCTTTTTGTATGTCTTGTAAAACAATTTCAATACCACCCTTGATACATGTCAAAAAACACGCTTACGGCATGTTGGTGAGGTTACCTTGAGGTTAGCTTGAGGTTACAGGGGAAACCTCACCATCCTCAAAAGCCCTGTACATCGGCATTTTGCCGCAATTGGGTGAGTATGGTGAGTGGTTGTCAAAATCCTCGTTTTCTAAAAAATGATGGATTTATTTTGCACTTCTCTAAACTTTTTGTACCTTTGGCTCCCAAATTGACATAAAAGGTTTGAATTATGAAAATTCTAATTGTTAATGGACCCAATCTTAATCTGCTGGGCACTCGCGAGCCAGGCATCTATGGCAGTTCATCGTTTGAACAGTATCTGCCTCAGTTGCAGGCTAAATATCCTGATGTGGATATCGAATATTACCAAAGCAATATCGAGGGCGAACTCATCAACAAGATGCAGGAGGTAGGTTTTTCCTACGATGGTATCGTGCTGAACGCAGGAGCCTATACCCACACTTCAGTGGCTTTGCACGATTGTATCCGTTCGCTGAAGACTCCTGTCATCGAGGTCCACATCTCTAATGTCCACCAGCGCGAGGAGTTCCGCCACCACTCTTTCATCTCTGCTGCCTGCAAGGGTGTCATCTGTGGCTTCGGTCTTGATTCCTATCGTTTGGCTATTGAAGCGTTTGTTAGTTGTTAGTTGAGAGTTGAGAATTGAGAGTTGAGAGTTTAGAGGACTATATCCTCAGTCATATCGAGCCAGAGCCAGAATATCTTTACCGGCTTTGGCGCGCCACTAATATCCACATGCTGCGCGGACGGATGGCATCTGGTCATCTGCAAGGCAGACTGCTCAAGATGCTGGTGCAGATGATTCGCCCGCGTAATATATTAGAGGTGGGCACCTTCAGCGGCTATTCAGCTCTCTGTATGGCTGAGGGTTTGGAGACAGATGGCCATCTCTATACCTTTGAGATCAACGACGAACAGGAGGATTTCACTCGGCCTTGGATTGAGCATTCGCCTGTAGCCGACAAAATCACCTTCATCATCGGCGACGCCATCACCGAAGCCCCCAAACTGGGTATCGAGTTTGATATGGCTTTTATCGATGGCGACAAGCGCACCTACCGAGAAACCTACGAAATGGCACTTTCCGTATTGCGGAAAGGCGGTTTCATCCTTGCCGATAACACCCTTTGGGACGGTCATGTCATCGATCCCGCATACCAGAAAGACCAGCAGACTCATGGCATTGTTGCCTTCAACGACTACATACAGCAAGACCCACGAGTGGAGCAGGTTATCCTCCCCCTGCGCGACGGCTTGACCTTGATTAGAAAAATCTGAAGGGGGGAAATCATTAAATTTCATGGAAACTGACAAGAAATCGCAGACAAATGTTGTGAGGAGCTATCAGCGCTACCTCAAACTGCAACGTGGTTTTTCACCGAATACGGTGGAGGCTTACCTGCGCGATTTGGAAAAATTGCTGCATTATCTTCAACGGGAAGAGAAAACCATCTACGATGTGCAGTTGGACGACTTGCAGCATTTTGCGGCTACACTTCACGAAATAGGCATCGGACCGAATTCGCAGTGCCGTATTCTGAGTGGCATACGTAGTTTCTATCGTTTTATGCAATTGGATGGATGGCGCGATGACGACCCTTCGGAACTGCTGGAGAATCCCGTGCTGGGACAGCATTTGCCTGAGGTGCTGTCGGCTACAGAAGTAGATATGCTGGAGGACTCCATCGACCTTTCGAAATGGGAGGGGCATCGAAATAAGGCAATCATCGAAGTGCTGTTCTCGTGCGGTCTGCGTGTGAGTGAACTGGTGAATCTGCGCCTTTCCAATCTCTATATAGATGAACAATATGTACGCGTGATAGGTAAGGGGTCGAAGGAACGTCTGGTACCCATCTCGCCCAAAGCGCTGAGGGAACTGGACCTGTGGTTTATCGACCGTAATCAGATGAAAATCAAGCCAGGCGAGGAGGATTATGTGTTTCTGAATCGTCGCGGAGCCCATCTCACACGTGTCATGATACTCATCATGATCAAGCAACAGGCAGCACTTGCTGGCATCCAAAAGACCATTTCGCCCCATACACTGCGCCACTCGTTTGCCACAGCCCTGTTGGAGGGTGGGGCAGATTTGCGAGCTATTCAGGTTCTATTGGGGCACGAGTCGATAGGCACCACTGAGATTTATACCCATATCGACATGTCAACCCTCCGACAGGAAATACTGGAGCATCATCCGCGAAATATGAAAGCGAAAGGTGCGTAGGTTGTTATAAAAAACTTTAATTTCTACAAGATTTTTGATGTCGTATGTAGTTTTTCATTATCTTTGTACGTCTTTTATGTACATTACATATCATTTTAACTATCATAAATAGAACTATGAGACTTAGAAAACTTTTTGTAGCTGCACTGATGATGTTCAGTACGACAGCTATGGTGGCTCAGGAAATGCAAATGCCGCCTATCCCCGTTGACCCTGCCGTTCGTATCGGTAAGTTGGACAATGGTTTGACTTATTACATTCGCCACAACGAGTATCCCGAGCATGTGGCAAACTTCTACATTGCCCAGCGAGTGGGCTCTATCAATGAGGATGAATCACAGCGCGGTCTGGCTCACTTCCTGGAGCACATGGCTTTCAACGGTTCTGAACATTTCAAAGGCAACGGTATCATCGAGTTCACCCGTTCACTGGGTGTTGAGTTCGGTAGCGACCTGAATGCTTATACCAGCATCGACCAGACCGTTTATCGCGTCTGCGATGTTCCCACCAAGCGTGCTACAGCTCTCGACTCTTGTCTGCTGATTCTGAAAGACTGGTCAAACGGTCTGTTGCTGGAAGCCGATGAGATTGACAAGGAGCGCGACGTGGTACATAACGAGTGGCGTCTGGGTGAGGGACCTTCACAGCGTATGATTACACGCGCCCTGCCTAAGATGTATCCTGGTTCGAAGTATGGCGAGCGTATGCCTATCGGTTTGATGAGCGTCATCGACAGCTTCAAGCCCCAGACCCTCAAGGCTTACTACCACAAGTGGTACCGTCCTGACAATCAGGCTATCATCGTAGTAGGTGACGTGGATGTTGACCACATGGAAGCCAAGATCAAGGAACTCTTCGGCAGCATCAAGGTTGACCCCAATGCTCCTAAAGTAATTCCTGAGGAGGTGCCTGATAACAAGGAGGCTATCTATGTCTTCGAGAAGGATAAGGAGATGCAGATGAGCCAGATCATGATGATGATGAAGCACGATGCTACCAAACCCGAGGAGAAGGCCAATATGGATTATCTCATTCAGGACTATGCAGTCAGCGTGATTTCTCAGATGATGAACCAGCGTCTGACAGAGATGACACAGGAAGAGAGCTGTCCTTTCTTCCAGGCCTTTGCTGACGATGGCACTTATATGCTCTCTCGCACCAAGGATTGCTTCGAAGTAATCGGTGTGCCCAAGGAGGGTAAGGATATGGAAACACTGCAGGCTCTCTACCGCGAGACCCGTCGTGCCCGTGAGTTCGGTTTCACTGCTTCAGAGTATGACCGTGCACGTGCCGACTATCTGAGTGGACTGGAGAAGCGCTATACCAACCGCGACAAGCGCAAGAATGCCGAATATGGCAATGCTTATCGTGACCACTATCTCGACAACGAGCCTATCCCACCATTGGATATGCTCTATCAGATTATGCAACAGATTGCTCCCAATATTCCTGTGCAGGCCATCAATAAGATGGTGCCCGAGTTGATTTCAGCTACCGACAGCAACCTCGTTGTGATGGAGTGGGCACAGGAGAAGGAAGGCAAGGTTTATCCTACAGAGAAGGATATGGCTGCTGCCATTGCTGCTGCCCGTGCTGATAAGATTGAGGCATACGTTGACAATGTAAAGAACGAACCACTGGTTGACGTTACCAAGATCAAGGCTGGTAAGATTGTCAGCGAGACAGAGAACAAGACGCTTGGCTATAAGGAGTTGAAGCTGTCTAATGGTGCTACCGTTATTCTGAAGAAGACCGACTTCAAGGACGACGAAGTTCAGATGCAGGCCTTCTCGAAGGGTGGTAAGTCTATGTTCGGCGCTGCCGACTACACCAACCTGAAGGTGTTCGACCAGGTGATTGGTATCAGCGGTCTGGGCAATTTCTCCAGCAACGAGCTGACCAAGGCTCTGGCTGGTAAGGAGTGCAATGCCGACGCTACACTGGGTAATACCCGTCAGTATGTAACTGCACACTCTACTCCAAAGGACATCGAGACCATGATGCAGATGCAGTATCTCTACTTCACTGGTATCAATAAGGACGAGAAGCAGTTCCAGAACCTGATGACTCAGCTAGATATGGCTTTGAAGAACAAGAGCCTGTCGCCTGATGCCGTATTCTCTGACTCTCTGTCAGCAACGATGTATGCCCACAATCCTCGTTTCACCAATATCGACGTGAAGGATCTGAAGGACATCAACTACGACCGCATCCTCGCCATGGCTAAGGACCGCTTCAAGAATGCCGGTCAGTTCACCTTCATCTTCTGTGGTAACTTCGACGAGCAGACACTGCGTCCATTGATTGAGCAGTATGTAGCTTCTCTGCCATCTACTGGTGAGAAGGCTGAGGACTTCAACGAGATTCTGACATTGGCTAAGGGTAATGTGGTCAACAACTTCAAGGTGAAGACTGAGTCACCCAAGGCTACTGCCTTCATGATTTGGAGTGCAGAGGCTCCTTATACTTTGGAGAACTCCGTGAAACTGGATGCTGTCGGACAGGTGCTCTCAATGATTTATCTGAAGACCATCCGTGAGGATGAGAGTGCTGCTTACTCATGTGGAGCATACGGAACCTTCAATGGTTCTTCTCACAAGCCAGTTGCTTTGCTGCAGGCTTACTGCCCCATGAATCCCGACAAGCAGGAGATTGCTATCCGCCTGTTGCACGAGGGTATTGCCAATATGGCAAAGGCCGTTGATGCCGACCAGTTGCAGAAGGTGAAGGAGTACATGCTGAAGCAGATTGACGTTGATGCCAAGAAGAACAGCTACTGGGTGAACACCATCACCACCTTCAAGGATCACGGACTCGATTTCTATACAGACTATAAGAAGACCGTTGAGGCTCTGACTACAGATTCTGTACGTGACTTCCTGAACAATGTCATTCTGAAGAGTGGCAACCACGTTGAGGTGATTATGTTGCCTGAGACAAAGTAAAGGTTAAAAGGTAAAAAAGTAAAAAGTAAACGGCGGATTTGTACAATTCGCCGTTTATTTGTACCTTTGTACCCGAAAATAGGAAAGACAAAGGATTATGAGTTATTTTTTTTCATCAGAATCAGTCAGTGAAGGCCATCCCGACAAGGTGGCTGACCAGATAAGTGATGCCATTCTCGACCAGTTTCTGGCTTACGACGAACATGCCCGTGTGGCTTGCGAGACGTTTGTCACTACAGGTCAGGTGGTGATCATGGGTGAGGTGCGTAGCGAGGAATATATCGACCTGCAGACCATTGCCCGTAAAACGATTAAAAAGATAGGATATACCAAAGCGGAATATCAATTTGACGGCAATTCCTGTGGCATCCTGACAGCTATTCACGAGCAGAGTGAGGACATCAACCGTGGGGTCGATCGTGAGGATGATGAGGACCAGGGAGCCGGCGACCAGGGTATGATGTTCGGTTATGCCACCAACGAGACGGAGAGCCTGATGCCGGTATCGCTCGATTTGGCTCATCTGCTGATGCGTACCCTTGCCGAAATCCGTAAGGAAGGCAAAGAGATGACCTATCTGCGTCCTGATGCCAAGAGTCAGGTGACCATCCAGTACAGCGATGCAGGTATTCCTGAGCGTATCGACACGATAGTAGTGTCAACCCAGCACGACGAGTTTGATACCGATGATGAGCGTATGCTGGCACGTATCAAGGATGATGTCATCAATATCCTGATACCGCGTGTCAAGGCAAAAATCCATTCTCAGAGTGTGTTGTCATTATTTGGAAATGACATCAAATACTATGTGAATCCCACAGGTAAATTCGTCATTGGCGGTCCTCATGGTGATACGGGTCTGACAGGAAGAAAAATCATTGTTGATACTTACGGAGGTAAGGGCGCCCATGGAGGAGGTGCCTTCTCAGGTAAGGATTCCTCGAAAGTGGACCGTTCTGCCGCTTATGCTGCCCGTCATATTGCCAAGAACATGGTGGCAGCAGGTGTAGCTGACGAGATGTTGGTACAAATCAGCTATGCTATCGGTGTGGCGAAACCGATGAATATCTATGTGAACACTTATGGACGTTCGAAGGTGAATATGACGGACGGTGAAATTGCCAAGAAGATAGAAGAACTCTTCGATCTTCGTCCGAAAGCTATTGAGCGCTCCTTGAAACTGCGCCAGCCGATGTATCTGGAGACAGCCGCCTATGGACACATGGGACGCCAGTCGGAAGTGGTGAAGAAAACATTCACCAGTCGCTATCATGAGACTAAGACCATCGATGTTGAACTCTTTACATGGGAGAAACTCGACAGGGTAGCAGATATTAAACAAGCATTTGGACTGTAATTGTTGCAACAAGACTCCATAGCATATACTGCGTCGGTAGCAGTAGAAGGAAGCGACTCCGTAGTCGTGCAGCACCGACCGTTGACACCAGCTCAGGTCTTGAGCTGGATGCCGCGTGATGCTACCCCTGCCCAGCAGGACTCCGCTATCCAGTCGCGCTTCAAGCCCTCTGAGATTCATTGGAGTGAGCATCCTGATACGCTGCATCTTCCTGGTCATCCCCCTGGTGTTGACCTGATGAATGCTGATCTTCCGCAATATTATAAGGAGAGCTATTTCTCCAAGGACACCTTGTTCCACCCGGAATTGCCTGGAGGGCGTTATGGTGTACCTGGCGACCCTATACCTTATGCTGTCCATAACGACAATATTATCACGTCGCTCTTGTTGGCGTGCTTTATCTTTGCCGTCATAGCCTTTGCCAATGCGCGTCAGTTTATCATGCGACAGGCAAAACGCTTCTTCTATGTTCCCTATTCAGGAACTACAGAAGAGTCGGAAACGACCTACGAGATATACTTCCAGTTGTTACTGGTGTTGATTACCAGTCTGCTGATTTCATTGCTATTCTATTTCCACACGCAGATTTTCATCGGTGATACTTTTGTGTTGCGATCCCAATACACGCTGATATCTATCTATCTGGGCATCACTGTGCTTTATTTCTTTCTCAAGATAGTGTGCTATACAATCGCTAACAATGTGTTTTTCGATGGTAAAAGAAACGAACAATGGATTAAATCCTTGCTCTTTATTATCTCCATGGAGGGTGTTTTGCTCTATCCAGGAGTTTTGCTCAGAGCATATTTCGAATTAGACATAAAATTCGTGATGATTTATGTCATTATATCACTTATTATTGTTAAATTACTAACATTTTATAAGAGCTATATCATTTTTTTTCGTCGGAATGTCGTTAAATTGCAAATTATTTTGTACTTTTGCACCCTCGAAATAGTACCCATGCTCGCCTTTTGGGGCGTGCTTGTCTTGACAGCGAATAGTTTAAAAATCAATTTTTAGGACACCAAATGATAAAGAAGATTCTGGTTTCTCAACCAAAGCCATCTAGCGAAAAGTCGCCTTATTATGACATCGCTGAGAAGTTCGGAGTGGAGTTGGTATTCCGTCCGTTTATTAAGGTAGAGGGAATGACAGCAAAGGAGTTCCGTGCACAGAGAATCAATATTCTCGACTACACGGCTATCGTGTTCACATCACGTCATGCTATTGATCATTTCTTCACGTTGGCTAAGGAGATGCGTATTGCAATTCCTGAGGATATGAAGTATTTCTGTGTAACAGAGACTATTTCACTCTACATCCAAAAGTATGTGCAGTATCGCAAACGTAAGGTGTTCTTCGGGACTACAGGAAAGATTGACGATTTGCTGCCTACGATGGTTAAGCATAAGCAGGAGAAGTATCTGGTTCCTATGAGCGATGTTCATAACGATGCCGTTGCGAATATGTTGGATGCCAAGAAACTGAACCATCAGGAGTGCGTCATGTATCGTACGGTGAGCAATGATTTCACGGCTGATGAGGTGAAGAATTTCGACTATGATATGCTGATATTCTTCAGTCCTTCCGGTATTGAGTCGCTGACCAAGAATTTCCCAGACTTCAAGCAGGGAGACATCGCTATAGCCACCTTTGGTCCCTCTACAGCCAAGGCTGTCAAGGATGCTGGCTTGCGTCTCGATTTGGAGGCTCCCACAGTGAAGTGTCCGTCGATGACCGCAGCTCTGCAGGATTTTCTGCAGAAGAAGCAAGGGTAATATACATTATTATATATATGGCAACCCACACGCTCAGGAAGCGAGAACGGTTGTGTAGCATGAAACTCACCGACCGTCTCTTTGGCGGAGCAGGAAGCCAGTCGATGGCAGCCTTCCCCATCAGGGTAGTGTGGATGGAAATAGAACGTAACGACGAACAAGAATCGCCAGTACAGATACTGGTCAGTGTGTCGAAACGTCATTTCAAGCGGGCGATTAAGCGTAATCGTGTAAAGCGCCAGTTGCGCGAGGCTTATCGAGTGGCTAAACAGCCATTGTACGATCAGTTGGCTGCTACCCCTCAGCGGGCGTTGGTGATAGCCTTTATTTGGTTGGCTGACGACCTCTATCCCTCTCAGGAGATAGCAGAGCGAATCCGGAAGTTGATAGGAAGAATAGTGGAAAAGCTATGAAGCAGTTCTTGCAGTTCATTTCAAAGTGCTTGGTATGGGTGCTGTTGCTACCTATCCGTTTCTATCAGACAGCAATTTCACCATTGACTCCTCCTTCCTGCCGTTTTACACCGACTTGTAGTGAATACGCTCGTCAGGCATTGATAAAGCACGGTCCCTTCAAAGGACTGTATTTGGCAGTACGGCGCTTGCTAAGATGCCACCCTTGGGGAGGCAGTGGTTATGACCCAGTGCCGGATTGAATATCAAAATATCGAAACTTCGAAAATAAACAATATATGAAAAACTTTGTTGAAGAACTGAAATGGCGCGGAATGCTGGCACAGATGATGCCTGGCACAGAAGAATTGCTCCAGAAAGAAATGGTGACAGCCTATCTGGGTACCGACCCTACGGCTGATTCTCTGCATATCGGCCATCTCTGTGGTATCATGATGCTGCGTCACTTGCAGCGTTGCGGACATAAGCCCATTATTTTGGTAGGTGGTGCTACAGGTATGATTGGCGACCCCTCTGGTAAAAGTCAGGAGCGCAACCTCCTCAATGACGAGACACTCCGTCATAACCAGGAGTGCATCAAGCGTCAGGTTGCTAAGTTTCTGGATTTCGAGTCGAAGGATGCCAATGCGGCTGTGATGGTCAATAACTACGACTGGATGAAGGATTTTACCTTCCTTGATTTTGCACGTGAGGTGGGTAAGCATATCACCGTCAACTATATGATGGCAAAGGAAAGTGTACAACAGCGCCTGAACGGTACTGCCCGCGACGGTCTGTCGTTCACCGAGTTTACCTATCAGTTGTTGCAGGGCTATGATTTCCTCTACCTCTATCAGCACTATGGTGTGAAACTTCAGTTGGGTGGTAACGACCAGTGGGGTAACATGACTACTGGTACGGAACTGATTCGTCGCACGCTGGGTAACGACGTGGAGACCTTTGCGCTTACCTGTCCGCTGATTACCAAGAGTGATGGTAAGAAGTTCGGTAAGACCGAAAGTGGTAATATCTGGCTCGATCCTGCACGCACCACTCCTTATAAGTTCTACCAGTTCTGGCTCAATGTGAGCGACGAGGATGCTGAGCGCTATATCAAGATCTTCACATCGTTGGACAAGGAGACTATTGATGCCCTCGTCGAGGAACACCAGCAAGACCCAGGTCGCCGTGTTCTCCAGCGCCGTCTGGCTGAGGAAGTCACCGTAATGGTTCATTCTCAGGAAGCGCTCGACACTGCTATTGAGGCTTCTAACATCCTCTTCGGCAAGTCAACCAAAGAAGGATTAGAGAAACTGGATGAGCAGACATTCTTGGACGTCTTTGACGGAGTCCCCCAGTATGAGATTTCTAAGGACCAGTTGGGGCAGCCCGCTATTGAACTCCTGACGACAGCAGCTCCCGTTTTCCCCTCAAAAGGTGAGATGCGCAAAATGGTGCAAGGAGGTGGCGTAAGTCTTAATAAGGAGAAGCTGACAGACCAGAATCGACCTGTTACAGCAGATGACTTGATAGACGGAAAGTATCTCTTGGCTCAGAAAGGAAAGAAGAATTATTTCCTGCTGATAGTGAAATAATTGGCGAAAAATTTGGTAGTGGCCCGAAAAACCACTACCTTTGCATCCGCTTACAAGCATATGGGTGTCCAATGGTGTAATGGTAGCACAACAGGTTTTGGTTCTGTTTGTGGTGGTTCGAATCCGCCTTGGACAACATCTTAAAAATCATCCGCATGCTTCATGTGGATGATTTCACGATTAAATAGGTATACCGCAAGATGAAGATTGAATCACAGATTATGAATGCTGCCATCGAAGCTGTCAAAGCTTTGTATGGTCAGGAGGTACCTGAGAAGATGGTACAGTTGCAAAAGACGCGTAGTGAGTTTGAGGGTAACCTCACCTTGGTCGTTTTCCCATTCTTGAAGATTTCCAAGAAGAATCCGGAGCAGACTGCTCAGGAGATAGGTCAGTACCTTGTAGATCATTGTGAGGCTATTGCTTCGTTCAATGTTGTCAAGGGCTTCCTGAATCTCGTCATAGCTCCTGCTGCATGGTTGAATCTTCTGGCTGATATTGATGCCGATCCTCATTTTGGCGAGAAGACCGCTACAGAAGCATCGCCGCTCGTCATGATTGAATATTCATCGCCCAATACCAACAAACCACTTCATTTGGGACATGTGCGCAATAACCTCTTGGGTTGGTCGTTGGCACAAATCATGCAGGCCAATGGCAATCGGGTGGTGAAGACCAATATCGTCAATGACCGTGGTATTCATATCTGTAAGTCCATGCTTGCTTGGTTGAAGTGGGGTAATGGCGAGACACCTGAATCATCTGGCAAGAAGGGCGACCACCTGATAGGTGACTATTATGTGGCTTTTGACAAGCATTACCGTGAGGAAATCAAGGAACTCGTAGCTCAAGGCATGGACGAGGAAACTGCCAAGCAGGAGGCACCTCTTATCAAAGAGGCGCATGAGATGCTGGTGAAATGGGAGAATAACGATCCTGAAGTGCGTGCTTTGTGGGAGAAGATGAATGCTTGGGTATATGCTGGCTTCGACGAGACTTATCAGAAAATGGGTGTATCATTCGACAAGATATATTACGAGAGCCAGACCTATCTGAAGGGTAAGGCAAAGGTGGAAGAGGGGTTGGCTAAGGGACTCTTTGAGCGTCATGCCGACAATTCAGTATGGGCAGACCTCACCAACGAAGGACTGGACCAGAAACTTTTACTCCGTTCAGACGGTACCTCAGTCTATATGACCCAAGACATCGGTACAGCTGAGATGCGTTTCCACGATTATCCCATTGACAAGATGATTTATGTGGTAGGTAACGAGCAGAATTATCACTTCCAAGTGCTCTCTATCTTGCTTGACCGTTTAGGTTTCAAATGGGGCAAGGAGTTGGTTCATTTCTCCTATGGTATGGTGGAACTGCCCAATGGTAAGATGAAGTCACGTGAGGGTACCGTTGTTGATGCTGACGACTTGATGGAACTGATGGTGGAAGATGCCTACAAGACTTCGATGGAATTGGGTAAGTTTGATGATATGACGGAAGAAGAGCGTCGTGAAATAGCCCGTATCGTGGGTATGGGTGCCTTGAAATACTTCATCCTCAAGGTCGATGCTCGCAAGAATATGCTTTTCAATCCAGAAGAGAGTATTGATTTTAATGGCAATACAGGTCCTTTCATCCAGTACACCTATGCTCGTATTCGCAGTATCTTAAGAAAATCTCAGAATACTCAGAATACTCCGGTTCCCCAGATTACTCTGAATTCCAAGGAGATTGAGCTTATTCAGAAGATGTCGGAATATGGGGCTGCTGTAGAGCAGGCAGGTAAGGATTATTCGCCTTCAGGTATTGCCAACTACTGCTATGAGTTGACCAAGGTCTTCAATCAGTTCTATCACGACTACTCTATTCTCAATGAGTCTGATGAAGCCAAGCGCCAGACACGTCTTGTCATAGCCCGTAATGTCGCTAAAGTGCTGAAGAATGGTATGGCCCTTCTGGGTATTGAAGTCCCTGAAAGAATGTGATGCAGAATCCTCCTGATTATCGCCACGATACGGTACTGCCCATTCCGCTGGAAGTGACAGCCGATGCCTGGGCAGTGGATGCTGCCTGTTCAGGTAATCCTGGACCAATGGAGTATCAGGCTATCGATTTGGCTACCGGTGCGCGTGTGTTCCATTTCGGACCGATGAAGGGCACCAATAATATCGGGGAATTTCTGGCTATTGTTCATGCTTTGGCATTGATGCAGCAACAAGGACTTCATGGTAAGACCATCTATTCCGATTCTTATAATGCGATTCTTTGGGTCAACAAACGACAGTGTAAGACAAAATTAGAGCGTACTCCAGAAACGGAGCCGCTCTTTCAAATCATTCAACGTGCTGAGCGTTGGCTACAAACTCATCAGTGGCGGAACCCCATCGTTAAATGGGAAACTAAGAAGTGGGGCGAAGTTCCTGCTGATTTCGGACGTAAATAGCCAACGTGTTTCCTGCTGATTCCAAATACTGATACAGCGAAAGGTCCACAGGCAAATGGGGCGCTTTCGTGCCGTCCACTACGGTCTGTTGATGGTTGGTCTCCACATGTATCTCGTCATACAGACCGGCTCCGATGAAAGCCTCATGGGTTTTCAATCCTCCTTCGACAATGAGCGACTGAATGCCCTGTTGATAGAGGTCGTCGATAACCTGTAGCAGCGGACGGTAACTGGTCAGTATGACACGTTTGGGATCTGGTCCAAACCAATGGTGGACCGTCAGTTTGGGGTGCTCCCGTTCCGCAGTGGTATGTCCTACGAGGATGGCATCTTCCTCAGCGCGCAACTTGTGATTCAGCATTTTCGTATATGGGTTACTGATAGCCAGTTGCTGGTAGCGGTCATCAATGAATCCATTGGCAGTCTGAGCCCATTTCAAAATGATATACGGGCGATGCTTTGAGTGATAGGTAAAGAAACGGCGGTTCAGCCATTGGCACTCCTTTTCCAGTACACCTACCGTCACGTCTATACCTGCCTTGCGTATCTTTTCAATGCCGCGTCCCTGAACTTCGGCAAAGGGATCTATGCATCCCACAACCACTCGCTTCACACCTTTCTTGATAATCAGATCAGCGCAGGGCGGTGTCTTGCCGTAATGCGAGCAGGGCTCCAGCGACACGTAGATGGTGGCATCCTTCAGCAGTGCTTCGTCCTCAGGGCGTACTGAAGCAAAGGCGTTAACCTCAGCGTGTCCCTCTCCACAACGCACGTGATAGCCCTCGCCGATGATTCGGTCGTTTACCACAATCACAGCCCCTACCATGGGGTTAGGTCTTGCACCCTGTATTCCGTTAGCAGCCAGTTGCAGACAACGGCGCATGTATTTTTCGTCCATAGAAATTTGGTTCTTATCCATATTTTCCGTACTTTTGCATTCGATGAATTATCGTGATTTATGGCACCAGTTGGCACCATCCTATGGTGAAGGCGAGGCGAAGGCCGTAGCCCGCATGGTGTATGAGGTACGTTACGGCCTCTCACTGTCAGACCTTTATGCTGGCAAAGATACACAATTATCTGCAGACGACCAAGCGGAACTGCAAGAAATCGCTCGACGGTTGTCGAACCACGAGCCTGTCCAGTATGTTCTTGGGCAGACCGACTTCTGCGGGCGCACTTTCTTGGTTAATGAGCATGTGCTGATCCCTCGTCCTGAAACTGCAGAACTGTGCCAGTGGATTCTTTCCTCTTCCATCTCCTTCCCGAGCCTTTCACCTATCACCATCCTCGACATCGGCACGGGTTCAGGCTGTATCGCCATTACCCTTGCCGCTTCATTCTCCGATGCAGAAGTCTATGCTTGGGATATTTCTCCTGAAGCCTTGGAGGTTGCGCGAACCAATGCGGTTCGCAATAGTGTGAATGTCCATTTTGAACCAGTTGATATGCTTTCACAAGCCCCCTTACGTTGGAAGCGGGTAGGGGATGTGTCCATCATTGTCAGCAATCCTCCCTATATATGCCGTCAGGAATCAGTCGCCATGGACTCCAATGTGCTGGATTACGAACCGCATACAGCGCTTTTCGTGCCTGACAACGACCCGCTGTTGTTCTACCGTACTATCGCCCAGTATGGACTTTCAGCACTGCGTGATAGTGGTTGGCTCTATTTTGAAATCAACCCACTCTATGCCAGCGAGCTTCACGATTTGTTACGTACAATGTCGTACCACCACATCGAAATAAAGGAAGACCAATTTGGTAAACAACGATTCATACGAGCACAACGATGAAACAGAAAACCGAACAAGAAGCCTACCTCACTTTAGCTTCCCTCTGTGCCAATGCCGAACATTGTCAATGGGAGATGCGGGAGAAAATGCGCCGTTGGGAACTTTCAGAAGAGGCACAGACACGTATTCTCAACCGACTTGTCAGTGAACGATATATAGATGATGTGCGTTTTGCACGTGCCTTTGTCAAAGATAAGGTAAAGTACAATAAATGGGGACGTCGCAAAGTGGAGCAGGCTTTGTGGCAGAAACATATCGACGAAGACATCCGTCAGCAGGTTCTTGACGAGATTGCGGACGAGGATTATGTCCTCGTCTTGCGGCCAATGCTCCAGCAGAAGCGGAAGAGTATCAAAGCCAATAGCGACTACGAGCTCAATGGCAAACTTATTCGCTTTGCCGTTAGCCGTGGCTTTACGATGGATATTATCAAACAGTGTATCAGTGTCAGTGATGAAGACGAGTTTATGGTCTAGGATCTTAGATGTTGTGTCGCCTCGTCAATGTCCTGTTTGTGGACGGCGTCTAAGCGTTACAGAGCAAGGGCTCTGCTCAGTATGTCTGCTCCATATGCCTCGCACCACCTTTCAGTTTACCCCCTACGATAATCCCATGGCGCAACTTTTCTGGGGACTGGCTCCCATCAGTCGTGCAGCAGCCTGGTTTTATTATGAGCCCCATAGTGAGCATGCCCAACTGATCTATAAGCTCAAATATGCTGACCGTCCGGATATTGGCGAATACTTGGGTGCGCTGATGGCTCAGGAAATGCTGATGGCAGGCTATTTCGATGGGGTCGATATCCTGATGCCTGTACCGCTCTCCCGAAAACGCAAGCGTCAGCGTGGTTACAACCAGAGTGAGATGGTCTGTCGTGGTATCAATGCCGTTACTCAAATACCTATCAATACACGTGCCCTGTCCCGCCAACATTTTCACCAAAGCCAGACAACACTCATGCGCTTTCAGCGCCAAGAGAATGTTGCCAATATGTTTGAACTCCGTCACTCACAAGATTTAGAAGGCAAACATATTATGCTGGTAGATGACGTCTGTACTACAGGTTCCACCCTGACCGCATGTGCTACAGAATTAAATAAGATTCCAAGCACGCGCCTGAGTATTCTTACCCTTGGTTTCACCAAAGGTTGAATAGTTTTTGGTAAATGGCGAGTGGAAAATTCTTTCTTCTTCTTTCTTCCTTCTTACTTTTTTTTGTATCTTTGCATCCAAAATACGGAAATTCAATAAATTATGGACGCAATCAAGAAACTATTTGCACAGAAACTGATGGATATCAAAGCCATCAAGTTGCAGCCTAATGACCCATTCACATGGGCTTCTGGCTGGAAATCACCTATCTATACAGATAACCGAAAGACATTGGGATTCCCTGAGGTTCGCTCGTTTGTGAAACTGGAACTCTGTCATGCTATTCAGGAGAATTTCCCTGAAGCTGAGGCTGTGGCTGGTGTGGCAACGGGTGCCATCGCACAGGGCGCATTAGTGGCCGACGAACTGGGATTGCCCTACGCATACGTTCGTCCGAAACCGAAAGACCACGGAATGGGCAACCAGGTGGAAGGTGAACTCAAGAAGGGTGCCAAGGTGATAGTAGTAGAAGATTTGATTTCTACAGGCGGCAGCAGTCTGAAGGCTGTTGAGGCTTTGCGCCAGTATGGTGTGGAGGTGATTGGTATGGTAGCATCGTTCACCTATGGCTTCCCTGTGGCTGAGGAGGCTTTCAAGGAGGCTGGTGTGAAGTTGATTACGTTGAGTAACTATGCCGCTGTATTGGAGCAGGCTGCCGAAACAGGATATATCAGTGAGGAAGATAAGGCCGTATTGGCTGAATGGCGTAAATCACCAAGCACTTGGAAGCAATGACAAAGTTTGAAAGTAGTGTTAAGCAGATTGCATATCCTGTAGAGGATGTCTATCGTAATATCAGCGACTTGAGTAATCTGGAGCGTGTGCGTGACCGTGTGCCAGAGGATAAGTTGAACAGTTTCTCGTTCGACCGCGATACGGTGAGCGTGAATGTCGATCCTGTGGGCGACATCAAGTTACGCATCATCGAGCGTGAGGAGGGCAAGTGCGTGAAGTTCGAGACTGAACAGTCGCCCATGCCCTTCAACCTGTGGATTCAGGTGCTGCCAGTGACAGAAACGACCAGTAAGATGCGCGTGACGGTGCAGGCCGATATCCCTTTCATGTTGAAGGGGATGGTGAGTGGTCCTCTGCAGGACGGTGTGGAAAAAATAGCAGACGCTTTATCACAAATACCTTATGGCAAATAAACTGTGGGAAAAGAACTTCGAGGTGAATGCTGAGATTGAGCGATTCACGGTGGGGCGCGACAGGGAGATGGACCTCTATCTGGCACCGTACGATGTGCTTGGCTCGATGGCTCATATCACCATGTTGGAGTCGATAGGACTGATAGGCAAGGACGAACTGCCTATATTATTACAGGAACTGAAGAATATCTATGCTATCTGCCAGCGAGGCGAATTCCAGATAGAAGAAGGTGTGGAAGACGTTCACTCGCAGGTAGAACTGATGCTGACGCGTAAATTGGGCGATTTGGGTAAGAAGATTCACTCAGGACGCTCACGCAACGACCAGGTATTGGTAGATCTGAAACTCTTCACTCGCCATCAGTTGATGGAGATAGCCGACAGTGTGAAAGTACTTTTCGATGAATTAATTCAGAAGAGTGAACAGTATAAGCAGGTGCTGATGCCGGGCTATACCCATTTACAGGTGGCTATGCCTTCGTCTTTCGGTTTATGGTTCGGTGCGTATGCAGAATCGCTTTGTGACGATATGCTCTTCTTGCAAGCCGCCTATAAGATGACGAACCGCAATCCGTTAGGTTCGGCAGCTGGATATGGCAGCTCGTTCCCCTTGAAACGCCAGATGACGACCGACCTCCTGGGATTCGACTCGTTGGACTACAACGTGGTCTATGCACAGATGGGGCGTGGCAAGATGGAGCGCAACGTAGGCTTCGCAATTGCTACTATTGCGGGAACATTGGCTAAAATGGCTTTTGACGCCTGTCTGTTCAACTCGCAAAACTTCTCTTTTGTAAAGTTGCCGAAGGAGTGTACTACGGGTTCGAGCATCATGCCGCATAAGAAGAATCCGGATGTCTTTGAACTGATTCGTGCTAAGTGCAATAAGTTGCAGGCATTGCCTCAGCAGGTGACACTGATTATGAACAACCTGCCTGTAGGTTATTTCCGCGACTTGCAAATCATCAAAGAGGTGTTCCTGCCTGCCTTTGACGAACTGAAAGACTGTCTGCAGATGGCTGCCTATATTATTAATAAGATAGAGGTACGCGAGGATATTCTCGATAATCCGATGTACGACCCGATGTTCAGCGTCGAGGAAGTGAACCGCTTGGCAGCTGAGGGCATGCCTTTCCGTGACGCCTACAAGAAGGTGGGGCTTGATATCGAGGCAGGAACATTCCGTCCCAATAAGGATATTCATCATACCCATGAGGGCTCGATAGGTAATCTTTGTAACGACAAGATTACCGACCTGATGAATACTGTTCTCGAAGGTTTTGCCTTCGAGCGTGTAAGAGAAGCAGAAAAGAATTTAGTAAAATGAAACGGAAAACAGGCTATTGGCTATTGGTTGTTGGCTGTTGGCTAATGACAGGGTGTGGTGCTGAAACTGAATTTACATCATGGCCTTGTAGGTTTGTGTATGATAATAGCATTCATCAGGAGCAGACACTGGCGACAGCAACCAATCCTATGGTAACAGGGATTTTCTGTAAGATAACAGAGGAGTCACGTGGAGGGGTGAAAGCATTGGTGTTTGAGAACAACCAAGGCTCCAGTACGCGAAAGAATGAAACGGCAGAAGACTTACGTAATAATCTCCGACTTGGTCTGAATAACGGTATCATCGTAGGTGTTCAGAGTCTGGGTGATTTTAAGTTCACTGCTTACGATTTGCAGTGTCCTAACTGTGTAAGACGGGAGAAAAACTATTCCTCACCCAATTATCGGCTCACCTTGGACACCAAAGGTTCGGGATATGTTACATGTTCGAAATGTGGAGACAAGTATGATATGAATAATGGAGGGCTGTTGGTGGAAGGAAAAGAGGGAGACACAGGTCTTTCACGTTATAGGAATGCCTTTACTGCAGGCCCCTTAGGAGTGATAACCGTTTTCTCGGAATAATAAAAAAGCAATAAAATATTTGGCTATTACACTGAATTGTCTTATCTTTGCACCCGCAAAGATGCATGAGGTCTACTGCCGCGATGGTGGAATGGTAGACACGAGGGACTTAAAATCCCTTGGCCAGTAATGGCTGTGCGGGTTCGAGTCCCGCTCGCGGCACGAAAATCAGAGCCTGACGCTTCACAGCGCCAGGCTCTTCGCAAACTTCAAACAACCAAAAAAAGAAGTAGTTGTCTGAGTAATTAACCAATTTATCGGATAAACAGTAGTTCGCGATATTTGGGTAATGGCCAGCAGGCATCATCCACAATGAGTTCCAATTTGTCTATCTGATAGCGGATGGTCTCCATCTTGGGAGCAACGGTATCATGATAGGCGATGGCCTTCTGGTGTTCATCCTCAATCTTGTTGGCTACCTTACGAGCATCGACTAATTCTTCGACCCCTTTCTCAATCGCACTGGTGCGCTCTGCAATCTCCTCAATGAGTTTGAGATTTCGGGCAGACAGCTTTTCGGCCTTGTCAGCGGCGAATACTTCAGCCATGTTTTCCACATTGGTCAGCAACTGACTTTGGTAGCGGGTGGCAACAGGGATAATGTGGTTCATTGAAAGGTCGCCTAATACACGTGCTTCAATCTGAATCTTTTTGGTGTAGGTTTCCCATTTCACTTCATTGCGTGCCTCCAGTTCTTTCTGTGTCATTACGCCCAGACTCTCGAACATCTTAATACTTTCAGCATCCAGATAGCGCTCGAAGATAACCGGACAAGACTTCTCGACATCAAGACCGCGTTTCGTAGCCTCTTCAACCCACTCGTCAGAATATCCATTGCCGTCGAAGCGGATAGGCTTGCAAGTCTTGATATCTTCCCGGAGGACGTCGATGATGGCATGGAACTTGGCGGTATGGCCAGTGCCTTCCGAATACTCGGAGTACTCTGAGTATTCCGAAATTTTCTGATCGACACGCTTTTTGAAATCTACCAAGGCTTCCGCAACAGCACTGTTCAGGGCTATCATAGCGGAAGCACAGTTGGCCTCGCTGCCGACGGCACGGAACTCGAAGCGGTTGCCTGTGAAGGCGAAAGGTGACGTACGGTTACGGTCGGTATTGTCGATGAAGAGTTCGGGGATTTCAGGAATATCCATCTTCATGCCCTGCTTGCCTGCCATGGCGAGGATGTCATCTACGTCAGCCTTCTCGATGTGGTCGAGCAGTTCGGTAACTTGCTTGCCAAGGAATGATGAGATGATAGCAGGGGGCGCCTCGTTGGCACCTAAACGATGTGCATTGGTAGCCGACATGATGCTGGCTTTCAGCAATCCGTTATGGCGATAGACACCCATCAGTGTTTCAACAATAAAGGTGGCGAAGCAAAGATTCTGCTCAGCCGTCTTGCCGGGGGCGTGCAACAGTACACCGGTATCAGTAGAAAGACTCCAGTTGTTGTGTTTACCTGAGCCGTTGATGCCGGCAAAAGGCTTTTCATGTAGCAGTGCGCGGAAACCATGTTTACGGGCTACACGTTTCATAAGCGACATGAGCAGCATATTATGGTCAACAGCCAGATTCGTCTCTTCGAATATGGGCGCTACCTCAAACTGGTTAGGAGCCACCTCATTATGGCGTGTCTTGCAAGGAATACCCAGTTCCAAAGCCTGTATCTCTAAATCACGCATGAAAGCAGCTACCCGTTCAGGGATAGAACCGAAATAGTGGTCGTCCATCTGCTGGTTTTTGGCAGAATCGTGTCCCATCAGGGTGCGGCCGGTTAACATGAGGTCTGGGCGTGCGGAGTAGAGCCCTTCGTCAACCAGGAAATATTCCTGTTCCCATCCTAGATTGCTATTGACCTTTTTGACTTTAGGATCGAAGTAATGACACACTTCCGTGGCTGCTACATTCACGGCATGAAGGGCTCGCAGCAGCGGTGCTTTGTAGTCCAAGGCTTCGCCGGTATAAGAGATAAAGATGGTAGGGATACAAAGCGTATCGTCGATGATGAAGACGGGCGATGTGGGGTCCCATGCAGAATAGCCGCGGGCTTCAAAGGTGGCGCGGATACCGCCTGACGGGAACGAGGATGCGTCAGGCTCCTGCTGGGCCAGCAGCTTGCCACTGAACTCTTCAATCATACCGCCTTTGCCATCGTGCTCAATGAATGAGTCGTGTTTCTCGGCAGTGCCTTCAGTAAGGGGCTGGAACCAGTGGGTATAATGGGTGACACCATTTTCTTTGGCCCACTGCATCATACCCGCAGCAACGGCATCTGCCATAGCACGGTCAAGGCGGGCACCATTGTCGATGACATCAATCATCTGCTCGTAAACCTGTTTCGGCAAGTACTTGTACATTTTCTCGCGGTTGAAGACCTTCTTGCCGAAATACTCATAAGGTCGTTCACTTGGAGCTTGCACGTCGAGTGGCTTCTTCTTGAAAGCCTCTTCGACAACTTGAAATCTTAAGTTTGTCATCTTGAAAAAACTGTGTTTATTTTGTGCTTGTTATACGTTGTTGGCTGTTCAGAGCCATTTTTTGATTCTTTCTAAAGCCCTTTCCGTTGACTCGTGTTGACCGAAGGCGGTGAGACGTATGTAGCCTTCGCCACTGGGACCGAAACCAACTCCCGGTGTGCAGACAACCTGGGCATCATAAAGCATCTGTTCGAAGAAACGCCAGCTGGTCATGCCGTCGGGCGTCTTCACCCACAGATAGGGAGCGTGTTCTCCGCCATATACACGAAGTCCTAAATCAAGGAGGCTTCGTTTCATATAGTGAGCATTATGCATATAGTAATTAATCGTCTGTTTTACTTGTTTTTTACCTTCGGCAGTGTAAATGGCTTCTGCAGCACGTTGACTGAGGTAGCTGGTGCCGTTGAACTTGGTGCACTGGCGGCGGTTCCACAGCGGATTGAGGGCGATGCGCTCGCCCGTAAGCGTTGAAGCGGTGACGTCCTTCGGTACGATGGTATAGCCGCAGCGCACACCGGTGAAACCTGCTGTCTTCGAGTAGCTATGGAACTCGATGGCACATTTGCGGGCTCCGCGAATCTCGTAGATGGAATGGGGGATGGATTCGTCTTGTATATAGGCTTCGTAGGCAGCATCGTAGAAAATCAGTGCATCATTTTTCAACGCGTAGTTCACCCATTTGCGAAGCTCCTCCTTACTGATAACAGTTCCTGTGGGGTTGTTGGGATAGCAGAGATAGATGATATCGACACGCCGGTCGGGTATCTGGGGAACGAAGTTGTTCTCTGCCGTACAAGGCATATAGATGACATTCGACCATCGGCCGTCCTCTACCACACCGGCTCGCCCTATCATGACATTCGAGTCGATATACACAGGATAGATAGGATCGCCTACCGCGATGGAATTATCCCAGCGTACCAGTTCCTGAATGTTGCCCGTGTCACTCTTGGCTCCGTCGTTGATGAAGACTTCGTTGATGTCAAGATGGATGCCACGCGGCAGGAAGTCGTTCTTCAGAATGGCTTCGCGCAGGAAATCGTAACCCTGTTCCGGTCCGTATCCCCGAAACCCTGTCTGCGTAGCCATCTCGTCGGTAGCCCGATGCAGCGCTTCAACGACGGCAGGACATAAGGGTTGTGTCACGTCACCGATACCCAGCGAAATAACCTCCTTCTTAGGATTCATTGCCTTGAAAGCATTCACTTTCTTGGCGATGTCTGCAAACAGATAGTTGTTGGGCAGCTTGAGGAAATGTTCGTTTACTAATGCCATAAATTATTGCTTTATTACGTTATTCAGTTATTTCGCCGTCGAAGACGAATTCGGCAGGCCCCGTCATATAGACATGATTGTCGCTTTCGCGCCATTCTATCTGTAGCGTGCCACCATCCATGACGATGTTTGACTGGCGGCTGGTGCGCCCGGTGATAACAGCGGCAACAGCCGTAGCACAGGCTCCAGTGCCGCATGCCTGAGTGACACCGCTTCCACGTTCCCATACACGGGTGCGGATGCTGCCATCATCCATGACTTGGGCGAACTCGATATTGCAGCGCTGAGGGAATGCAGGGTGATGTTCTAAGGCCCGTCCAGTTGTCTCCACCAAATCAACATTGTCTGTGAAGATGACGTAGTGCGGGTTTCCCATTGAGACGAAAGTCCCCTCATTGAGTCCACGCGTTGGGATAAACAGCCGTTCGTCTTCTAAGGTGGGCTCCAGCATGTCAACGGTAACGCTCTGAACCGTTCCGTCCGCAACATGCAGGGTGAGTATCTTGATGCCCGACAACGTCAGTAGTTGGATTTTGGTTCTTGTGGTCAATCCTCTTTCGTAGAGGTATTTGCCAATGCAACGCGATGCATTGCCACACATCATTGCTTCAGAACCGTCGGCATTGAAGATGCGCATGGAGAAGTCGGCTTCTGGGACGGGCGATGCTCCTATCAGCACTAGTCCGTCAGAACCAATCCCATTGTGGCGGTCGCTCCAGCGGATGGCAGCCTTCGAAGGGTTCTGTATGGGATATTGCATGGTGTTGACATAGATATAGTCGTTACCGGCTCCCTGCATTTTGGTGAATTTAATCTTCATGATTCTTTCGTTATTTCGTTAGGAACTCATGAACACGCTGTGCAATGTTCTTACCACTTGCCATGGCGCGGACTACGAGGGAGGCTCCATTTGCGGCGTCACCACACACGAACACGTTGTCAGGATATTGCGGATGTTCAGGGCGGAGAAATCCCATAGCAAGGAGCACAAGCTCTGCTTTGATGATCTCTGGCTCCCGTCCTTTTTCCTGCACCTTCACACCGGTCAGCCGACCGTCCTTGCCAAGGAATTCAAGTGTATTGATGTTCCAGCGTCGCACACATCCCTCCTCATGGCTGCTGGTGGTCTTTAAGGTTCGTGGGAAGTTCGGCCAGGGATTATTGGGATCGACAGGTCCCTCAACAGGCTTGGGCATAATCTCAATCTGCGTCACGCTCTTGCAGCCCTGTCGATGTGCCGTACCGATACAGTCGGAGCCCGTGTCGCCACCACCGATAACCAAGACATCCTTGCCCTTGGCAGTGATCCTCTCGTCTTTCAAGAATTCCATGCCAGCTAACACGCGGTTCTGCTGGGCCAGCAGTTCGAGGGCAAAGTGTACACCTTTCAACTCCCTGCCAGGCACTTTCAGGTCGCGGGCTGTGGGAGTGCCTGTGGCTATGACGATGGCATCGTAATCGGAGTAATCAGTGTAATCAGAAAATGCTGAGTTAAACCTAAACTCGATGCCCTCCTCCTCCAACAGGTGGAGGCGGCGGTCGATAATCGCCTTGTTGAGTTTAAAGTTAGGAATACCATAGCGCAGGAGTCCGCCTGCAGCCTCATTCTTCTCATAGACGGTCACTTGATAACCCATCAGATTAAGGTCGTTAGCAGCAGCAAGTCCGGCAGGCCCACTGCCAATGACAGCCACATTCTTGCCGTTACGTTCAGGGTGGTGCAGCGTGATGTAACCCTCACGGAAGGCAGCCTCTGTAATGGCGCATTCATCCTCGCGGTTGGTGGTGGGCTCGTGCTCGATGAGGTTCAGCACACAAGCCTTCTCGCAGAGGGCAGGACAGATGCGGCCTGTAAACTCGGGGAAGGGATTGGTGGCGTTCAGCAACTGATAGGCCAGTTCCCAGTCTCCCTGATACAATGCGTCGTTCCACTCAGGTGGCTTATTACCTAAAGGGCATGCCCAGTGGCAGAAGGGCACACCGCAGTCCATACAGCGACTTGCCTGTAATTTGCGCTCACGCGTGTTGAGCGTCTGTTCCACTTCTCCAAAGTCGTGGATTCTATCGTGAATAGGACGATAACCTGCCTCCTGGCGGTGTATGTCTAAAAAAGCTTTCGGATTTCCCATAATCAATACTCTCTTTGCATGTCTGCGATTTTCTGTTTCAGTTTGTTCATCTGCTCTTCTTGCAGCACTCGTTTGTACTCAATAGGAACCACTTGAATGAAGTCCTCCACGTAACGGTTCCATTCGTCTAACATTGTGCGTGCCAGTTTCGAGCCGGTATAGAGGTAGTGCTGGCGAATCAACTCGTGCAGTTCTTTCCGGCTGACGCTGTCCTCCACGAGGTTAATCTCCACCATATCCATGTTGCAGAAATAGTCGAAGTTGTGGTGCTTATCCCATACGTAAGCGACACCGCCCGACATACCTGCGGCAAAGTTGCGGCCTGTCTCGCCCAACACAACAACACGTCCGCCAGTCATGTATTCGCAGCAGTGGTCACCGGCACCCTCCAGAACGGCTATGGCTCCAGAGTTACGCACACCGAAGCGCTCACCGACTTTACCGTTGATGTATATCTCACCTGCGGTAGCACCATAAAGTCCGGTGTTGCCGGCTATGATATTCTCTTCGGCAGCGAAATTGGTTCGCGATGGTGGCAGGATGGCTATTCGTCCGCCACTGAGTCCCTTGGCGAAATAATCGTTAGTCTCACCCTCCAGTTTGAAGGAGATGCCATGTGTCAGGAAAGCACCGAACGATTGGCCTGCAGAACCTTTGAACTTGACATTGACTGTTCCTTCTGGCAGTCCTTGTTCTCCGTATTTCTTGGCGATGACGCCCGACAGCATCGTGCCCACAGCGCGGTCGGTGTTTTTGATGGTGTAATCCAGATTTACCTCTTCCTGGTGTTCGATGGCTTTCCCTGCTGCGGCAATCATCTGTTCGTCGATAATCGTTTCTTGCATACCGAGTGGCACACTTGGCTGATGAATATCTCCTGTGAAATGGAGCATTCCTTCCTCTTTATTCAGAAGACGCTCGAAATCCAGAATCGACGGCTTGGTCTCTATCAGTTCTGTATGTCCCACGATGTCGTTCAGATGCCTGAATCCCATTTCTGCCAAATATTCACGAACCTCCTGTGCAAGGAATGTGAAGAAGTGGACCAGATATTCATAGCGCCCGATGAAATGCTTGCGGAGCGCAGGGTTCTGTGTCGCCACGCCCATTGGACAAGTGTTGAGGTTGCATTTTCGCATCATTACACAGCCCAGGACAATCAGTGCGGCAGTTCCAAAGCCATACTCCTCGGCTCCCAACAGTGCCATGAGGATGATGTCACGTCCGGTCTTGAGCTGCCCGTCAACCTGTAGTCTCACCTGCGAACGGAGTCCGTTCTTGACCAGCGTCTGTTGCGTCTCGCTCAATCCGATTTCAGGCGAGATACCTGCAAAGCGCATACTGGAGGCAGGACTGGCTCCTGTACCGCCCTCAGCGCCTGAGATGATGATGAGGTCGGCTTTGGCCTTTGCCACACCTGCGGCGATGGTGCCCACGCCGCTCTCAGCTACCAATTTAACAGAGATGGCTGCCGTAGGGTTCACGTTCTTCAGGTCGAATATCAACTGAGCCAGGTCTTCAATACTATAGATGTCGTGGTGGGGAGGAGGACTGATGAGACTGATGCCTGGTATGCTATGACGCGTCTTGGCGATGACTTCGTTCACCTTGAATCCTGGCAGCTGTCCGCCCTCACCGGGCTTAGCGCCCTGTGCCACTTTGATTTGTATCTCTTCGGCATTTACCAGATATTCCGTTGTCACACCGAAGCGTCCGCTGGCCACCTGTTTCGTCTTACTGCTCAGACTGATGCCGTCAACGGTAGTGTGGAAACGCTCTGCGTCTTCACCGCCTTCGCCCGTATTCGAGCGGCCTCCCAGTTTGTTCATTGCCAGGCAGATGGCTTCGTGAGCCTCTTTCGAGAGTGCGCCAAACGACATGGCACCGGCTACAAAGTGCTTGACTATCTCCTCTACCGGCTCTACCTTATCGATGCTGATTGGTGATTTCTTCCAACCGAAGAAGTCACGGATAAAGATGGGCGACTCTTTCTGATCGACCAGACGTGTGTACTCCTTGAATTTCTCGTAATCGCCTGTGCGGGTGGCGAGCTGCAGGGTGGCAATCGTCTCAGGATTCCAGGCGTGCTTGATACCGTCCTTGCGCCAGTGGAACTGTCCGAGATTGGGAAGGAAAGCAGCGATGGCCCCGTATGCCTTTTGGTGGAACGCGATGGCATCACTGGCTATTTTCTCCAAGCCTATGCCGCCAATCGTACTGATTTCTGTTCCGAAATAGGCCTTTAGCAGACTCTCACTCAGTCCGATACTCTCGAAAATCTTGGCACCTCGATAGCTGCGGATGGTGGAAATGCCCATCTTTGCCATAATCTTAAAGAGTCCTTTCTTCACTGCTTTAATATAGTTGGTCTCGGCAGTGATATAGTCTTCTTGTATCTTATGACGCTTCACCAGGTCGTCGAGGACGGCAAAAGCCATATACGGGCAAAGTGCAGATGCGCCATAGCCCAACAGAAGGGCTGCATGCATGGTCTCGCGAATCTCGCCACTCTCCACTATCAGTGCCGTCTGCACGCGCTTGCCTACACTGATCAGATAGTGATGGACGGCTGAGACGGCAAGGAGCGAGGGAATGGCAACATGCTGTCGGTCAACATCTCTGTCCGTAAGGATGATGTAGTTGTAACCTTCATCGACCGATTTCTCTGCCTGATGACAGAGCGCTTCCAGTGCATCGTGCAGTCCGTCGGCACCTTTCTTGCCGTCGAAGAGTATTGGCAACTTGATGGTGTTGAATCCCTTGTATCGGATATTGCAGAGCAAGTCGAGTTGGGTGTTGTTCAAGATAGGGTGGGGCAGGCGCACCATCTTGCAGTTGGTCTCGTCGGGAGTCAGAATGCCCGAACCTACACGTCCGATATATTCAGTCAGCGACATCACCAGTTCCTCGCGGATGGAGTCGATGGCAGGGTTGGTTACCTGTGCAAACTGCTGACGGAAATAGTTGAAGAAAACCTGCGGTTGACTCGACAGGACGGCAAGAGGGGTGTCGTTGCCCATCGAGGCGGTAGGCTCTTGTCCGTTGACTGCCATTGGGACAATGGTGTTGGTAACATCCTCTTCTCCGTAGCCAAACATGATTTCCTTCTGCAGCAGGTTGCCGACGGCGTTATCTATATGCCGGCCGGATTTCAGTTTTTCCAACTGGATGCGATTAGTGTTCAGCCATTGGCGATAGGGATGTTCATGCGCCAGTTGCTGTTTGATTTCTCCGTCGTAGTAAATCTTGCCCTCCTGGGTGTCTATCAGCAATATTTTTCCTGGTTGCAGACGTCCCTTCTCGGCAATCTCCGTCGGGTCGAAATCCATCACGCCCACCTCGCTGGCCACGACCATGGTGTCGTTCTTGGTGATGGTGTAACGGGCCGGGCGCAGTCCGTTGCGGTCCAGCATTCCTCCGGCGAACCGGCCGTCGCTGAACAGTAAGGCTGCAGGACCGTCCCACGGCTCCATCAGGATGGAATGGTATTCGTAGAAAGCCTTCAAGTCTTCGGATATCGGATTCTTGTCGTTAAAGCTCTCGGGAACCAGCACACTCATGGCATGTGGCAGAGACAGTCCTGACATGACGAAGAACTCCAGGACATTGTCGAGACTTGCTGAGTCGGACATGCCCGATTGAACAATCGGCGAAATGTCTTTGACATCGCCTAATGCCTCACTGCTCAGTACGCTCTCTCTGGCCTGCATCCATCCGCGGTTGCCGCGGATGGTGTTGATCTCGCCGTTGTGGGCTAACAAGCGGAAAGGCTGGGCCAGTGACCACGTGGGGAATGTGTTTGTGCTGAATCGCGAGTGCACCAGTGCCAGTCCGCTTGTGAAATAGGGATTTGTAAGATCGGGATAATACTGACGAACCTGCATGGACGACAGCATGCCCTTGTATATAATGTTTGTGTTGCTCAGTGAACAGATATAGAAGTCCGGGTGGCTGATGCGACGCTCTATCTTCTTGCGTATGATATATAAGGTTCGCTGGAAGGTGCTCACTTTGTCGTCGCTCACGCCAGTTATGAAAATCTGCTTGATGGCAGGCTCCGTGGTTAGCGCCGAGTCGCCTAAACAGTCCGGGTTGGTGGGCACGTTGCGGAGGTGCATCAGTTGCAGCCCCTCACGCTCCGTCTCCTCAATGATGATACTGAGAATCTCGCGCTGCGCATTCTCTTCCTTTGGCAGGAATACCAGACCAGTGCCATACTTGCCCTTCTCCGGTACGGGAATGCCCTGCAGCAGGATGAACTCGTGCGGAATCTGAACCATGATGCCTGCGCCGTCACCGTCCTTTCCCACTTCTGCACCGCGATGGCGCATGTTCTCCAGCACTCGCAGAGCCTGGTCAACCAGTTCGTGACTCTTGTTGCCGTGTATGTTGACAATCATCCCCACACCGCAAGCGTCATGCTCATATTGGTTTTGATAAAGTCCTCTTTTTTCGTTTTGAAGTTTACATTTTGTCATACGATCCTTGTTTAGTCTTGCTTTTACTTCTTTTTCGGTGCAAAGATAATACAAAATGAAAGAAAAACAATGAATTTACTAACTTTTTTATGTTTAATTTCAAAAAATACTTTCGATTTGATACAAAATCGGTTAATTTTGCTTCTAAAACGTAACTTGCGAAGGGGGATAATCTTTCTATTTGATAGTTGGGGGCGATTTTTTGTGTAAAAACGATACGAAAAAGTAAGATTATTAGCATAAATGCTTACTTTTGCATAAGGAAATCCACAAGTGTAACGTACGTACACATTATTTATTAATTTATTAATTTAAAGCTGTTGGTTTATGAAAAAGATTGAGGCAATTATCCGTAAGACCAAATTTGAAGATGTCAAACGGGCATTGTTGAGTTCTGACATCGACTGGTTCGAGTATCATGATGTGCATGGCATCGGTCAGAGCCGTCAGGAGCGAATTTACCGTGGTGTCCAGTACAGTACGGACGTGATAGAGCGTGTGGCATTGACCATCGTCTGCCGTGACGTCATCCTGGAGCCCACTGTTCAGGTTATATTGAGAGTAGCCCATACGGGTGAGATTGGCGACGGACGCATCTTCGTCAGCGATGTGATTGACACCTGGTCCATCCGCACGGGCGAACACGGCGACACCGTACTGAGAGATAAGAAATAGGACAACAACACAAACACAACTTAAACACAAAGGATTATGGAAACTATAGGACTTTCACTCGATACTGTATGGATGTTATTGGCTGCCATGTTGGTATTCTGGATGCAGCCGGGTTTTGCCCTCTGCGAGGCTGGTTTTACGCGCAGTAAGAACACCGCGAATATCCTGATGAAGAACTTTGTCGATTTCATGGTCGGCTCGCTGCTGTTCTTCTTCTTGGGTTTTGGATTCATGTTCGGCTCCGACGGAGCAGGATTCATCGGAGCGCCCAACTGGGGCGATCTCTCCTTCTACAAGGGCGACCTTCCCACGGAGGGCTTCCTGATTTTCGAGACCGTGTTCTGTGCCACCTCTGCCACCATCGTCAGCGGTGCCATGGCTGAGCGCACGAAGTTTTCGATGTACGTCATTTACAGTGCTTTCATCTCGCTCTTTATCTATCCCGTCGAGGGTCACTGGACGTGGGGAGGCGGCTGGCTTTGCAACAGTGCTGCCGACAGCTTCATGATGACGACCTTCGGCGATGTGTTCCACGATTTCGCAGGTTCGGCCATCGTCCATAGCGTAGGTGGTGTGCTGGCCTTGGTAGGCGCTTTAGCATTAGGACCGCGCATCGGGAAATATGATGCAGACCGCAAGAGCCGAGCCATCCCCGGTCATTCGCTTACCTTGGCTGCCCTGGGTGTTTTTATTCTCTGGATGGGGTGGTTCGGTTTCAATCCGGGCAGCCAGCTGGCAGCCAGCGGCGAAGTAAACCGCATAGCCATCTCCCATGTGTTCCTGACCACCAATCTGGCGGCTGCGGCAGGCGGTACGGCAACGATGTTTGTCACTTGGCTGAAATACGGCAAGCCCTCCCTCTCATTGACCCTCAACGGCGTGTTGGCTGGTCTGGTGGGCATCACGGCGGGGTGCGACCTCGTTGACCCCCTGGGCGCTATCATCATCGGACTGGTGTGTGGCGTGGTGCTGGTATTTGCCATCGAGTTTATCGACCATGTCCTGCATATCGACGACCCCGTTGGTGCTTCGTCGGTGCATGGCGTCTGCGGAATACTCGGAACCCTCATGACGGGATTGTTCTCCACCAGCAACGGTGCTTTCTATGGTCATGGCTGGGGCTTCTTCGGTGCGGAGTGCTTCGGCATACTCGTCATCGACCTCTGGGCAGCCGCCTGTGGCATCATCCTGTTCTTCGGCATCAGAAAACTGCACGGCCTGCGTGTCGAGGCGCGTGTCGAGGAAGAGGGTCTGGATGTCTATGAGCATGGAGAAAGCTGTTATAACTAAAAAAAAAACCATTATTAGCGTTATTATAAGGTATGAAAAAGATTGTAATCATCGCAATGGGCCTGGTGGCAAGTGCCACCGCCCTTGCACAGGACAAGGTGGAGGCTACGATAGCCGCCGATTTCGTGAGCCAGTACGTCTGGCGTGGTCTTGACTGTGGTAACGTCAGCGTGCAGCCTACGCTGGGCGTGGCCTACAAGGGCTTCAGCCTCTCGGCATGGGGCTCCGTCGGCTTCAAGTCGGAAGACACCAAGGAGTTCGACCTGACGGCATCGTACACCACCGGCGGACTGACCGTCGCCGTTACCGACTATTGGTTCGACGACCCTGAGCCCCGCTATTTCTATTATAATGCCCACAGCACCAGCCATGTGTTCGAGGCTTCCGTGGCTTACGATTTCGGACTACTCTCGGCTGCCTGGTACACCAACTTTGCCGGCAACGACGGGCTGACTCCGTCGGGCAAACGCGCATATTCCTCCTACGTCGAATTGAATGCCCCCTTCAGGTTAGCCACGTGCGAATGGACGGGAACCGTCGGTGCAGTGCCCTACGCCACGACCTTCTACGATACTTCCGGCTTCGCCGTGACGAACATCGCACTCAAGGCTTCGAAGGACATCAAGATTACCGACACCTTCGCCATCCCCCTCTTCGCGCAGGTCATAGCTAACCCCAGTTCGCAGAAAGCCTACTTCGTAGTCGGCTTCACGCTGCAACCTTAAAGTCTTCGCAAAGAAAATCCCCCCTCTTTTGTTGCTGATAGCGAAAGAGGGGGGATTCGTCTTTTCTCCGATATATTCTATAAAATACTTGCAAATCTCCTAAGAATATCATACCTTTGTAGCATCAATCTCCAATTCAAGCATACTCTACCTTCGGTTCTCCCAAGGCTTAATGCCTATTTTTGTGCGATTGAAGTGCGTTTGACGTGCGTTTGTTGTACGTTTATTAATCGGACAACAATCGGACAACAATCGAACAACAATCGAACAACAATCGGACAACAAACGGACAACAGTGGGAGTTGGAGCGAAGGTGGAATTTAGATAAGTAGGAGTTCGCATAGAGATGAATATGAGAGATGTCAGAGATGTAATAAAGTAAGATATAACAAATATAGGAGACAAGATAATGAAAAGAAAAGGAACAGGAAAAGGCTTGATGGTGATAGGCAGTCTGCGAACAGACGGCATTACGACCTACATGAAGCAGGGGCGGTTGATCATCAGGTCGGCAAATTCTATGGAGCGACGCAGCAACACACTTCCGCAGTTTATCCAACGTCAGAAGATGCGTCATTCCGTGGCGCTGTGGAGACTGCTGAAGTATTGCAAGCCAATGTTTACCGAGGGGGCGACGGCTTATAACAATTTCATGTCACTTGCCAATCGGTTGCCTGCAGTTTATGTGGAAAAGGTGTTGATGGAGCAGACATCGTTTTTAATGCCGGGCATACCTGTGAGTGACGGCAGCTTACCGGAGATCAAACAGCAGTTGGGCGAGGTAGATGGAATGCCGGCACTCATCACTGACCTCTTGCCGAAGGAATGGGAACCTTGGACGAAGTTGTGGCTTTATACGGCGGTCCAGACAGGTAGTGACAGAGACGCTTTGGTGCGGTTCAGCAAGCGTGAGGTGTCTTGGGAAGAGATGACGCTGGCGGATGGTCATTATGTGCTGAAGGGCGAAGAGTTCGCTGATGTGCTGAAGGGCTGGGCACTGGTGATGGTAAAAGGTGAGCGTTGCTCACCGCAGACGATAGTCACCCGCTGCACCCTATACCAGAAGTACACCACCAAAGAAGCCTTGGAGTCAGCTGCCAAAAGCTATGGTGGACTGACCGATCAAGGCTTCCTGTAGTAATGGCCAACAATATACAATGGCTGTAATAGCCTGTTGTTTGAGGGGAAGGTCTTTCAATTCGTTATGAAACAAAGTCTTTTTCTTTCAAAAGAGAATGGAATTTGATTGTTTTGCTTTCAAATTGATAGTTTCTTGAAATATATAGAAACAAAATGAAAACGGACGGGAGGGTTTTCTTTCCAAATGTTTTATCTTTGCAGCATAAAAAGTGCAAAGTGTGACATCCGCACGAAAGTAAACTTCAAAACAATCAAGATATGGAAACAAAGTATATCTTCGTTACAGGCGGCGTGGTTTCATCCCTCGGAAAGGGAATCATCGCCGCCAGTATCGGCAAACTGCTCCAGGCACGCGGCTATAAGGTGACGATTCAGAAATTCGACCCTTATATCAATATCGACCCTGGGACGCTGAACCCTTACGAACATGGGGAATGCTACGTCACGGTAGATGGGATGGAGACCGACCTGGATCTGGGGCATTATGAACGGTTTACGGGTATTGAGACTACCCGCGACAACTCCATCACCACAGGGCGTATCTATAAGACGGTGATAGACCGCGAGCGCCGTGGCGACTATCTGGGTAAGACGATTCAGGTGGTGCCTCACATCACCGATGAAATCAAGCGGCGGATGCTGCGGGAAAGTGAAGATTTTGACTTCGTCATCACGGAGGTGGGCGGTACTATCGGCGACATCGAGAGTGCCCCGTTTATGGAGGCCATCCGACAGCTGCGCTGGCAACTGGGACGTAATGCGGTGTGTGTGCATCTCACCTACGTGCCCTATCTGAAGGCTGCCGATGAGTTGAAGACCAAGCCGACGCAACATTCCGTGAAGGAATTGCAGGGAATGGGTATCCAGCCCGACATTCTGGTGTTGCGCACCGAGCGCCATCTGGATGACTCGCTGCGCATGAAGGTAGCCTCGTTCTGTAATGTCGATTTGGAATGTGTGGTGCAGAGCGAGGATATGCCCAGCATCTATGAGGTGCCGGTCAGTATGCAGCGACAGGGACTTGACGCTGCCATCATGCGGAAGATAGGTATTCCTGTGGGGGAGACCCCAGCCATGAAGTCTTGGCATGACTTCCTCGACAAGCAGCGCCACGCCACCCGTGAGGTGCACGTCGGACTGGTGGGCAAATACGACTTGCAGGATGCGTATAAGAGTATTCGGGAGAGCCTGAACCTGGCAGGTATATATAATAATGTGAAAGTGCGACTGCATTTCATCAACAGCGAAGGAGTGACGGCGGACAATGTAGCCGCGCAGTTGGAGGGAATGGCAGGCATCATCATCTGTCCCGGTTTCGGTCAGCGGGGCATTGAGGGAAAACTGATAGCCGCACAATACACCAGGACGCACGATATTCCTACCTTTGGCATCTGTCTGGGCATGCAGATGATGGCGATAGAGTTTGCCCGGAATGTGCTGGGCTATGCGGATGCCAACAGCAGTGAGATGTCGGCAGACACGGCGCACCCCGTCATCGACCTGATGGAGGAGCAGAAAAGCATCACCCAGATGGGCGGAACGATGCGTCTGGGGGCATACGATTGTGAACTGCGGGAGGGCAGCCGCGCCATGGAAGCATACGCGGCAGCAGCCAACTCACAACTCTCCACTCTCAACTCTCCACTCATTAAGGAGCGTCATCGCCACCGCTACGAGTTCAACAACGCATATAAGGAGGAATTCGAGGCGGCTGGCATGAAGTGCGTAGGCGTTAACCCTGCTGCTGATTTGGTGGAGATTGTAGAGATACCTACGTTGCGTTGGTATATCGGAACCCAGTTCCATCCAGAATATTCCTCTACGGTGCTTCATCCGCACCCATTGTTTATGTCGTTCCTAAAAGAATTGAAGAATTGAAGTATGGAAGAACTGAAACATGAGTGTGGGGTGGCGATGATTCGCCTGTTGAAACCGCTGGACTATTACCAACGGAAATACGGAACACGGCGGTATGGGCTTGACAAGCTCTATCTGCTGATGGAGAAACAGCACAACCGCGGACAGGAGGGTGCGGGTATTGCCTGTGTCAATCTGGATGCTCCAACTGGCAGTGAATATATGTTTCGCGAGCGTGCGGAAGGCAAGGATGCCATCACCGAGATTTTCAGAAAAATAGAAGGTTTGAAGAATGGAAGAAAGGAAGAGGATGAAGACAGTTGCAATTCTTCAGCTTTTCAACTTTTCAATTCTCAATTATTGATGGGGCATTTGCGCTATTCTACGACAGGCAAGAGTGGTTTGCAATATGTACATCCTTTCCTTAGGCGTAACAACTGGCGAGCCAAGAATCTCTGTCTGTGTGGCAATTTCAATATGACGAACATCAGCGAGGTCTTTGAGTTCCTGACCAGTGGGGGGCAGTCGCCCCGTATCTATAGTGACTCCTATATCCTGTTGGAACTGATGGGGCATCGACTCGACAGAGAGTCGGAACGCCTCTTTGCCGAGGCGAGGGAAAAACAGATGACGGGAACTGATGTCACGCAGTATATAGAGGACCACATCCGGATGGAGAATGTTCTAAAGAAGACGATGCAGCATTTCGACGGCGGTTACGTGATGTGTGGCATGACGGGCAGCGGCGAGATGTTTGCCATGCGCGACCCTTGGGGCATCCGTCCGGCGTTCTACTATCAGGACGATGAGGTGGTGGTGATTGCCAGCGAGCGCCCGGTGATACAGACGACGTTTGATTTGCCGACAGAAGCCGTCCGAGAATTGCAACCTGGTCAGTCGCTGTTGGTTCGCAAGAGTGGGGAACTGTGTCTGGAACAGATACTGCCCGCCCGACAGTACAGCGCCTGCTGTTTCGAGCGTATCTATTTCAGCAGGGGTTCTGACCGTGATATCTATCAGGAGCGCAAGCAGTTGGGCGAACAACTGATTCCCGCCATTACGAAAGCAGTTAATGGGGATGTGAGTCATACGGTGTTCTCCTATATTCCCAATACCGCAGAAGTGGCTTTCTATGGTATTACTGACGGGTTCCGCCGGTTAGCCCATCAGGTGCGTATTGAGAAGGTGGTGTGGAAGGACATCAAGTTGCGAACGTTTATCACGGAAGGTGCTGAGCGTAATGATCTGGCAGCCCATGTCTATGATATCACATACGGCAGTCTGGTGGCATACGAAGATTATCTGGTCATCATCGACGACAGCATCGTGAGAGGTACCACTCTCCGTGAGAGCATTTTTAAGATTCTTGACCGGTTGCATCCTAAAAAGATCGTGATGGTGTCGAGCGCTCCGCAGATTCGTTATCCCGACTATTATGGTATCGACATGTCACGTCTGGAGGAACTTTGTGCCTTCCGTGCCGCTATAGCCCTCATTCAGGAACGGGGGATGCAGCAACTGATAGCCGATGTCTATCAGGATTGTAAGGGGAAACCGGACAATGACAATCACGTGAAGCGGATTTACGAACCCTTCACCATTGGAGAGATGAATCAGAAAATTGTAGAGATGTTGCGCCCCGAGGGTATGCAGACACCTGTGGAATTAGTGTTCCAAAGCATTGGCGGACTGCATCGCGCGTGCCCTCATCATCCAGGCGACTGGTATTTTACGGGTGATTATCCCACAAAGGGCGGTGTACGTCTTGTCAACCGTGCTTTTGTGGATTATGTAGAGCAAGTATTGAAGTTACAGTTATAAAAGAGGAGAGAGTTATGTGTGGTATTGTAGCTATATTGAATGTGAAAGAACAGACGCAGCAGTTGCGTCAGAAAGCGTTGGGAATGAGTCATAAGATTCGCCATCGCGGACCGGACTGGAGTGGTATCTATTGCGGCGGGTCGGCTATCCTTGCCCACGAGCGTTTGAGTATTGTTGATCCGGAGTCGGGCGGACAGCCTTTGTTTTCTCCGGACCGTCAGCAGATTCTTGCCGTCAATGGCGAGATATACAATCATCAGGAGATTCGCCAGCGGTATGAAGGAAAGTATGAATTCCAGACAGGGAGTGACTGCGAAGTTATCCTTGCGTTGTATCAGGACAAAGGGATTGATTTCTTAGAGGAACTCAATGGCATCTTCGCTTTTGTGCTCTATGATGAAAAGCGAGATGAATTTCTGATAGCCCGTGATCCGATAGGGGTCATCCCCCTTTATATTGGTTATGATGCCGACGGCACGGTCTATGTCGCTTCCGAGTTGAAGGCGTTGGAAGGGCAGTGTCAGCGTTATGAACCCTTCCTACCGGGTCACTATCTGTGGAGTGGAGACCCCAACCTGCAACTGAAACGCTACTATCAGCGTGATTGGTTTGATTACGATGCCGTCAAGGATAATGATGCCAGTTCTGAGGATATTCGTCAGGCTTTGCGCGAAGCGGTGCGCCGTCAGTTGATGTCTGATGTTCCGTATGGTGTGCTGCTGAGCGGTGGACTGGATAGCAGTGTGATTTCTGCCATAGCCGAACGATATTCTGAAATGCGTATAGAAGATAATTCTCAGACAAAGGCTTATTGGCCCCGTCTGCATTCCTTTGCCGTAGGACTCAAAGGCGCTCCCGACTTGGCGAAGGCTCGTATGGTAGCAGAACACATCGGCACCGTACATCACGAAATCAATTATACCATCCAGGAGGGACTGGATGCCATCCGTGATGTCATCTATTTCATTGAGACGTATGATGTCACCACCGTGCGTGCCTCTACTCCAATGTATCTGCTGGCACGTGTCATCAAGTCGATGGGTATCAAGATGGTGCTTTCGGGTGAGGGTGCGGACGAGATATTCGGTGGTTATCTATATTTCCATAAAGCCCCCGATGCCAGAGCTTTTCATGAAGAGACGGTGCGTAAACTCTCCAAGTTGCATCTGTACGATTGCCTGAGAGCTAATAAGAGTTTGTCGGCATGGGGCGTAGAAGGACGGGTCCCCTTCCTCGATAAAGAATTCTTGGACGTTGCCATGCGAACGAATCCGAAGGCGAAAATGTGTCCAGGCACAACGATGGAGAAACGCATAGTGCGTGAAGCCTTTGCAGATATGCTGCCCGACGAGATAGTATGGCGTCAGAAGGAGCAGTTCAGTGACGGCGTGGGCTATTCGTGGATTGATACGTTGAAGCAAATCACCGCTGAGGCCGTCAGTGATGAACAGATGGCTCATGCTGCGGAACGGTTCCCCATCAATCCGCCAAAGAATAAAGAAGAGTACTACTACCGTAGTATCTTTGCAGAGCATTTCCCCTCAGAGAGTGCGGCAAAGAGTGTTCCAAGTGAAGCCAGTGTGGCTTGTTCTACTGCTATAGCTCTTGAATGGGACGCTTCTTTCAAAGGAAAGAATGACCCCAGCGGACGGGCTGTCGCTGGAGTCCACGAACAAGCTTATGAATAAGTAGCAAAAAAGAGGCATCCCGTTGAAAGGATGCCTCTTTAAATTATTTCTTGACAAAATTACTTGTCAACAGCCTTTGCCAGCTCAGCACCAGCCTTGAACTTTGCAACCTTCTTGGCAGCAATCTTAATCTTCTGCTTTGTAGCAGGGTTGATACCCTCACGAGCAGGCTTCTTTGTTACGGCGAATGTACCGAAACCTACGAGCTGTACCTTGTCACCCTTCTTCAGAGCTGCGGTGATAGCCTCAATAGTTGCATCTAATGCTTTCTTTGAATCAGCCTTAGTCAGTTTTGCAGAGGCTGCGATCTTCTCGATTAATTCTGTCTTGTTCATAATTGATGGTTTTAAAAATGAATTATTAATAGTTTAAATCGGTTTAATTTTCACAAATCTGACGCAAATATAGAATAAAGTATTTAGAAAACAAACAAAAAAGCGAAAAAAATTAGATTTTTTTTGAAAAAAAGTGTATATCAGTACTTTTTTGTGCCTAAAAACAGATATTTTTAGTAATTTTGCGCTCAAAATAAGATAATTAAGAAAGATAATCGTTTTAAAGCAAAGAATCAAAGATGAACAATATACCTACAATGACCAAGAACCTGCTCATCGTTAATTTTTTAGCGTTTGTAGCAACTTGGGTTTTGGAACTTCGGGGGATTGACCTGACTTCGTTGTTAGGTCTCCATTTTTTCATGGCACAGGACTTTCGGGTTTACCAATTCATCACCTACATGTTCCTGCATGGCGGATTCACCCACATATTCTTCAATATGTTCGCCTTGTGGATGTTTGGTGCCGTGATAGAAAGAGTGTGGGGACCGAAGAAATTCCTTTTTTATTACATTTCGTGCGGTATTGGAGCCGGTATGACGCAAGAGTTGGCACAGTATGTTAACTATCTGTCATTGGGACTTAGCGAGTTTGACCAAGTGAATGTAGGTGGGACACTGATGCTGACCGGTGATTATCTGAATCTATGGACAACAATCGGTGCCTCGGGGGCCGTTTATGCTATTCTGTTGGCATTCGGTATGATATTCCCGAACGAACGGCTTTTCATCATTCCCTTCCCCTTTCCCATTAAGGCTAAGTGGTTGGTGGTAGGCTATATCGCCATAGAATTGTTCTCTGCCCTTAGCGGTCCTGGTGATGGGGTTGCCCATACAGCCCATTTAGGCGGTATGCTTTTTGGCTTTATCATGATTCGTTATTGGAAAAAGCATCCGGAAAACGGTTCTGGGTTCGGACGAAATAGGGGACAGGAATTCTTCGACGATATGAAACGTCGCTTCGACGAACGGCAGCGCTCCTCTAATCGGCGCCGTTGGGTGGATGAACCGGAAGAATCGCAGGAGCCTCCGAAGAAGCCCAAGCGCCAGAATCAAGAAGAGATAGACGCCATCCTTGATAAGATTCGAAAGAGTGGTTACGACAGTCTTACCAAGGAAGAGAAGAAGAAGTTGTTTGACCAAAGCCAGCAAAATTGATAAAGCAGCTGAAGAAATTCACGGTACAGATGGTGGCAGGTGCCAATATCGCTACCATTATTGTCATGTGGCTTGTCGGTTATTCCGACAGGTTGAATCCCGTGGAGCATCCCGTGCTTTCATGTATTGGCATGGCTTTCCCGATATTTCTTTTGGTAAACTTGGCTTTCTTATGCTTTTGGGTGATATTTAAGTTCCGCATGATATGGATTCCTATTGTAGGCTATGCCATGTCGTACGTACCTATTAGTATATACATGCCCCTCAATCTGAAGCTGTCTGATGCTCCCGATGATGCTATCAAAGTCATCAGTTACAATGTATGTGGCTACGGGGGAAACTATAAGTATGAACAGGGGTTTGAAAAGGTGCGTGACTATTTGTTTGAGCAGGAAGCCGATATCGTCTGTCTGCAAGAAGATGTTGACACTTGGCGGCGTTATTGCTTCCAGCATTATGAGAAAAAGTTTGCCTATAATGATACGGTTCATTTCAATAGTTATGGGATTATCAATGGAGTAGGTATTCATACCCGCTTCCCCATCATTCGCAAGGAACGTATTCCATACCGTTCTGAAGGTAATGGAAGTGTGGCATGGTATTTACAGGTGGGTAAGGATACGCTTTTGGTCATCAACAATCATTTTGAAGGTACTCACCTGACAACTGAGGACCGACAGGTTTATCGTGATCTTATTAAGGGAGAAGTGAAAGGAGATACAGCGCGTCGGGAGTCACGAAAATTATTGGTGACCCTGGCAGAATCATCTACTAAACGGGCTCCGCAGATAGATGCCGTTTGCCGTTATATAGAAGCCCATCAACAATATCCTATTATTCTTTGTGGCGATTTCAACGATAATCCTATTTCTTATTCGCGTTATCGGATAGCACAGGTGCTTCATGACTGTTTTGCCGAAACGGGACGAGGACTCGGTTTGTCATATAATCAGAATGGATTCCACTTTAGGATTGATCATGTATTTTGTTCTGACCATATCCAACCTTATAATTGCAAGATAGATAGTGAAATGGATGCCAGCGACCATTTTCCAGTGCTTTGTTGGCTAAAAATAGTTGGAAAAGATTGAAAAAAGAACGAATTTCCTTGATAAATTTCCGTAAGTGGAGAAAAATAAGTATATTTGCAGGCTAAAATAGCAGAATCATAAATTAAAATAATATAACAAACAAAATGCAAAACAAAGGAATTGTAAAGTTTATTGCACTCGTCCTGATTCTCGTGTGCTGCTTCTATCTCTCCTTCTCATTTGTGACTCGCTACCATGAGAACAAGGCAGCAGCCATGACAGAGGAGGCAGGACAGGAGTACCTCGATTCGATTATGAACGAGAAAGTGTACTGCGGAATTTATTCTTTCAAGCAGTGCCGCGAAATGGAGATCGGTCTTGGACTTGACCTGAAAGGCGGTATGAATGTCATTCTTGAGGTTTCAGTACCCGATGTAGTCGACGTACTGGCTGACCACAAGACAGATGCTGCCTACAAGAAGTCGATGGAAGAGGCTAAGAAGGAAGAGGAAACCAGTCAGAGTGATTTCATCTCCCTGTTTATCAAGTATTGGAAGCAGAACTCCAATGGTCGTCCCCTGGCTGCCGTCTTTGCTACTCAGCAGATGAAGGGCAAGGTGAGCACTAGCAGTACCGACGCCGAGGTGGAGCGTGCGCTCCGTGCAGAGGTTCAGTCGGCTGTTGACAACTCTTTCAATGTAGTCCGCAACCGTATTGATAAGTTTGGCGTTGTACAGCCAAATATCCAGAAGCTCGAAGGACAGAGTGGACGTATCATGGTGGAAATGCCTGGTATCAAGGAGCCCGAGCGTGTTCGTAAGTTGCTGCAGGGTAGTGCCAATCTGGAGTTCTGGGAGACTTACAATTCTCAGGAGATTTATCCTCTTCTGGCTCAGTTGAACCAGAAATATGCTGCTACAGAAGCAGGCACAGACAATACTGTGGGTAGCGATTCTGTCGCTACAGACACAACCACAGTAGCTGCCAACGACCTTGCTGCTAAGTTGGCTAAGAAGAACGACAAGGTGGTAGATGCCAAGGCGAAAGCTGAGGCTTTGAAGCAGAACCCACTGTTTGCCGTTTTCCAGCCCGTTCCACAGGGACTGGCTATTGTCGGTTATGCGAATGCACGTGATACTGCAGACGTCAATAAAGTTATTTATTCTGATGTTGCCCGCCAGGTGCTTCCTGCTGAGTGCAAGCTCCGTTGGGGTGCTAAGGCAGAAGACTTTGGAGAGAATACAAAGGGTGACGTCTTCGCCCTCTATGCATTGAAAATCACCGAGCCTAACGGACGTGCTCCACTGGAGGGTGACGTGATTACCAATGCCAAGGACGAGTTCGACCAGATGGGTCATCCTTCTGTTTCGATGCAGATGAATTCTGACGGTGCCCGCCGCTGGAGCCAGATTACCAAGCAGAACATCGGTCGTGGTGTAGCTATCGTGCTCGACGATGCTGTTTACAGCGCTCCACGTATCTTGACTCAGATTGACGGTGGTAACTCATCCATTACCGGTGGTAACTTCACCATCGAGGATACCAAGGACTTGGCAAATACACTGAACTCAGGTAAGATGCCTGCCCCAACCCGTATCGTACAGGAAGAGGTGGTAGGTCCTTCACTCGGTGCCCAGTCAATCAAGCAGGGTGTCATCTCGTTCGTTGTAGCCTTCGTGCTGCTGATGGTTTACATGGTGCTGCTGTATGGCTTCATCCCAGGTATGCTGGCCAACATGGCACTGCTGTTCAACCTGTTCTTCACCCTCGGTATTCTGACCTCGTTCCAAGCAGCGCTGACCATGCCGGGTATTGCCGGTATCGTGCTGACCTTGGGTACTGCTGTGGATGCCAACGTGCTTATCTATGAACGCACCAAGGAAGAGCTGCGTAAGGGTCACACCGTCAAGGAAGCCCTGAACCTCGGTTACTCGAATGCCTTCTCGGCTATCTTCGACTCTAACTTCACTTCGTTGATAACAGGTATCATCCTGTATGTCTTCGGAACCGGTCCTATCCGTGGTTTCGCAACCACCTTGATGATTGGTATCTGCGTATCGTTCTTCACAGCCGTCTTCATGACTCGCTTGATTTACGATGCTAAGATGAAGAAGGACAAGTGGCAGAACCTCACCTTCTCGACAGCTTACTCGCGCAACATGATGCAGAACACCAAGTTCAACTTCATGGGTATGTATAAGAAGTCGTTCACCATCTGGGGTGTTGCAGCCATCCTGTTCTGCGTCAGCTTCGCCGTTCGCGGCTTGAGCCAGAGCATCGACTTCACCGGTGGTCGTAACTATGTAGTGACCCTCGACAAGGAAGTGCCCGTTGAGCAGGTTCGTATTGCGCTGGGAGGTGTCTTTGTCAACACCATTGGTGAGAATGCCGGTAAGGAAGCTAACACCAGCGTAATTGCCCTGGGTACAGACGGAAAGACCGTTCGTATCTCTACCAACTGGGACATCGAGTCGAACAATCCTCAGGTTGACGACAAGGCAGAGACCATTCTCTACAATGCATTGAAGAAGGCAGGTTTCGTAAACCAGGCCAATGTGGATGCCTTTAAGAATCCTGATGTCCGTGAAGGTGGTTCTATCATCAGTTCTTCGAAGGTAGGTCCTTCGGTAGCTAAGGATATCACTTACGGTGCTATCATCAGTGTGATTATCGCTCTTGTAGCAATCTTCCTCTACATCCTGTTGCGCTTCCGCAATGTGGCATACTCAGTAGGATCTATTGTTGCATTGGCACTTGATGCCCTTATCGTAATTGGTTTCTATTCTGTATTGTGGGGATGGGTTCCCATGTCGCTCGAAATCGACCAGACATTCATTGGTGCTATCTTGACCGTTATCGGTTACTCTATCAATGATAAGGTGGTAGTATTCGACCGTGTCCGTGAGAACTTCAACCTGTATGCAAAGCGCGATCGTCAGAGTCTCTTCAACGGTTCTCTGAACCAGACGCTGGCTCGTACCATCAATACCTCTGTCACGACGTTGATAGTATTGCTGTGTATCTTCATCCTCGGTGGTGATTCTATCCGCAGCTTCTCATTCGCCATGATTCTCGGTGTTATCTTCGGTACACTGTCGTCTATCTTCATCGCTGCTCCTACAGCATTCCTTGTGATGGGTCGCACCATCCGCGAGAGCGAAGAAGAAGGTAAAGCATAAGGCTACACCTTATTATATAATATAAGAGGCGCTTCCGTTTGGGGAGCGCCTCTTATTGTTTACTCAAAATAGTAGAGGAAAGCCGCTATGCCTTCAAGGGCAGGTTTCCGTTGTCCCTCGATTTCTATCTTGAATTTGATTTCTGCTTTGCAGATGCCTCGCAGATTCTGGATAGCATGCAGTTGAGTGACCAGTCGTACCCGACTTCCTGTAATGACAGGCTGTCCGAATCGCATATCGTTCATGCCGTAGTTGACCAACATCTTGATGTTGTGTACCTCGATAATCTGATCCCACATATAAGGCAACAGACTCAGTGTCAGGTAGCCGTGGGCAATGGTACTCTTATAAGGACTCTCTTCCTTGGCACGAGCCACATCCACATGAATCCACTGGTGGTCAAGGGTGGCATCAGCAAAAAGATTGATACGGTCCTGATCTACTTCGAGCCATTCAGAGGCTCCTAATTCTTCGCCCAGATGGGCAGCGAACTCGTCATACGAGTTGATGACTAATTTTCCCATAGTTTAAAATTTTTAAAATATAATGCAAAGGTAATCAAAAACTTTAAACTTTAAACTCTAAACTCTAAACTTTTTACTATCTTTGCAATCACAAAGATGATGCCCTGATAGTTAAATGGATATAACAAGGCTCTCCTAAAGCTTAGTTCCGAGTTCGATTCTCGGTCGGGGTACTATGAAAATGGTTGAAATTAGGGAAGTTAAGAACATGAGGGACTTGAAAAGGTTTATTCAATTCCACTATGATTTATATCGCGATTGTCAGCAAGCGGTACCATTTCTTTATTCTGAAGAGATGAATACCTTACGGCACGATCGTAATGCTTGCTTTGATTTTTGCGAGTCTGTCTATTTCATGGCCTTTAGAGGTGATGAGATGGTAGGACGTGTGGCAGCCATTATCAATCACCGTGCCAATGAACGATGGCAGCGAAAGGATGTTCGCTTCGGATGGCTTGATTTTATCGACGATCCGGAAGTGAGCCGTGCACTCTTAGAAGCGGTAGAAGAATGGGGCAGAAAGAAAGGAATGAAAGATATTGCCGGTCCATTAGGATTTACCGACATGGATCGTGAAGGATTGCTGATTGAAGGCTTCGATCAGGATGCCACCATGTATATCAATTACAATTATCCCTACTATCAGCAGCATATTGAGCAGATGGGTGGTTTTGCTAAGGACAATGATTACATGGAGTATCGTGTAAAAGTTCCTGAGCAGGTGCCCGATAAGTTTCATAAGATTGCCGAGATGATCCGTAAACGGTATAACCTTCAGGTTCGCAAGTTTACCCGCAAAGAATTGCTCGAAGGCGGTAAAGGTAAGGAAATCTTTGATATCATCAATGCTACCTATAAGGATCTTTACGGTTATTCCCAACTCTCGGAGAAACAAATCAACCAACTGGTTGATCAATATATCAAGGTAGCCGACTTGAATCTGGTGACTGCTATTGAAGACTGGAACACTCCAAAACATAAAATGGTGGGCTTCGGCATCACCTTCCCATCCTTTAATCAGGCACTTCGGAAGTCAAAAGACGGAAAGCTGTTTCCTTTCGGGTGGTGGCACATCCTGAAAGTGTTGAAATGGCATAAGACGGATGTCGTTGACCTTCTGCTTATTGGAGTCTTGCCCGAATATCGTGCCAAGGGTGCAAATTCGCTGATTTTCGACGACCTGATCCAATGGTTCCAGCGATATGGATTCAAGTGGGCTGAAGCCATGCCTCAGATGGAGTCGAATGAACACATGCGTGGGCAGTGGCAATATCTGGAGGCTACACAGCATCGTCGGCATCGTTGCTATCGGAAACCATTATAAGTATAAAATATAAAATGTTAATCTATGATACAAACTGTTGTAAAGCGCGACGGGCGCATTGTTGGCTTTAACGAGCAGAAAATCATGGCTGCCATCCGCAAAGCCATGCTAAGTACGGAAAAAGGGGAGGACGAACGTTTGCTTCAGACGATCACCGACCGCATCGCTGCCAAGGGAAATCCTCAGATGACCGTGGAGGAAATCCAGGACTCGGTAGAGATGGAGTTGATGAAATCCAGTCGTAAGGATGTAGCTCAGCGCTATATCGCTTATCGTAACCAACGTTCTATAGCCCGCAAAGCAAAGACACGTGATGTTTTTCTCGATATTGTGAACATTAAGAACAATGATGTTACTCGCGAGAATGCCAATATGAATGCCGACACGCCAGCCGGTATGATGATGAAGTTTGCCTCTGAAAGCACCAAGCCTTTTGTTGACGACTACCTCTTGTCGCCTGAAAGCCGTGATGCCGTGGAGCATAACTACATACACATCCACGACAAGGATTATTATCCCACCAAGTCACTGACCTGTGTGCAACATCCCCTCGATAATATTCTGACGCAAGGTTTCATTGCGGGTCATGGTGCCAGTCGTCCGGCAAAGCGCATTGAGACGGCTGCCGTTCTGGCATGTATTTCGTTGGAATGTGCCCAGAACGAGATGCATGGTGGACAGGCTATCCCTGCTTTCGATTTCTACCTTGCCCCTTATGTACGTCTTTCATATATTGAGGAACTGAAGGCACTCGAGGATCTCAATGGCGAGAATTACAGTGCCCTTTACGACGAAACGCTCATGGACTATATCAAGCAGCCTCTCGACAAGTTGACGGGAATAGACCGTGTGCGTCAGCATGCTATCAATAAGACGGTAGGACGTGTGCATCAGGCTATGGAGGCTTTCATCCATAATATGAACACCATCCATTCACGCGGTGGTAATCAGGTGGTGTTCTCTTCTATCAACTATGGTACCGATACTTCTGCCGAAGGGCGTTGCGTTATGCGAGAAATTCTGCTTACCACCTATCAGGGAGTGGGTAACGGAGAGACAGCCATTTTCCCCATTCAGATATGGAAGAAGAAGAGAGGCGTTAATTATCTGCCTGAGGATCCTAATTACGACCTCTATCAGTTGGCATGTAAGGTGACAGCTCGTCGCTTCTTCCCCAATTTCCTGAATCTTGATGCCACGTATAATCAGGACAGTGAGTGGCGTGCCGACGACCCCAAGCGCTATATCCACGAGGTGGCTACTATGGGATGTCGTACACGTGTATTCGAAAACCGTTTCGGTCCAAAGACTTCCATTGGTCGTGGTAATCTTTCTTTCACCACTATCAATATTGTGCGTCTGGCTATTGAATGCATGGATGTAAAAGATAAAGAAGCACGTATCGCTAAGTTCTTTGCCAAACTCGATGAGATGCTGGAAGTGGCAGCGAAGCAATTGGATGAACGCTTTCAATTCCAGAAAACAGCTTTTGTCAAGCAGTTCCCATTGTTGATGCGCAGTCTGTGGATAGGCGCCGATAAACTCAACCCCGATGATACCATTGAGAGTGTTATTAATCAGGGAACTTTGGGCATCGGTTTCATCGGACTGGCAGAATGCTTGGTAGCACTGATTGGGAAGCATCATGGAGAAAGCGAGGAGGCTCAGGAATTAGGATTGAAGATAGTGGAGTATATGCGTCAGCGCGTTAACGATTTCAGCGAGCGTTATCAGCATAACTACTCAGTATTGGCTACCCCTGCTGAAGGCTTGAGTGGTAAGTTCACCAAGAAAGACCGTAAGGAGTTTGGTGTCATCCCCGGTGTTACCGACCGTGATTACTATACGAACTCCAATCACGTGCCTGTGTATTACAAGTGCTCAGCCCGCCATAAGGCAGAAATTGAGGCGCCGTATCATGAGAAGACCCGTGGCGGTCATATCTTCTACGTAGAGATTGATGGTGATGCTACCCACAACCCACAGGTTATTATGAGTGTTGTTGACATGATGGATAAGTTGAATATGGGTTACGGCTCAGTCAATCATAACCGCAATCGCTGTATGGATTGTGGCTATGAGAATGCAGCCCCTCATCTGGAAAAATGTCCTAAGTGCGGCAGTACCCATATTGATAAGCTACAGCGTATCACGGGCTATCTTGTAGGAACCACCGACCGTTGGAACCATGGTAAACTCTGCGAACTCAACGATCGTGTCACCCACATTGAGGGCTCCCAGCAACAGGAACTTTTTTAAAGGTAGAAAAGTAAAAAAGTGATATCTGTCTTAGACATCATAGAAGATACAATGGTAGATGGTCCGGGTTTCCGGACCTCTATCTATTGTGCTGGATGCCGTCATGCCTGTCCTGGCTGCCATAATCCGCAGTCGTGGGATTTTAGCGGTGGTCATCCGATGTCAACCGAGGAGATTATGCGTATCATCGAGGCTGACCCATACGCTAATGTTACGTTTACGGGAGGCGACCCGATGTATCAGCCTGAGGGATTTGCTGAGTTGGCACGAGCCATCCGTCAGCGTACAACAAAAGATATCTGGTGCTTTACAGGTTTCACCTATGAAACACTCTTGCACAATCCCCGGCATCGCCAACTGTTGGAATTGATAGATGTTTTGGTAGATGGTCCGTTTATCAAGTCATTGCGTGATGAGACATTGCTCTTCCGTGGAAGCAGCAATCAGCGTCTCATAGATGTTCCGCAATCACTGAAAGCGGGTAGGGTGGTACTTTTCCAACCAGACGTTTAAAACTATTTCAGTAGTTTCCCGATTTCCTCTTCTACCTTGTTAGCTTCAATGTCTTGAGCCACAATCTTTCCTTGCTTGTTGGTCACTATCATGGCAGGTACAACAAACAGGCCCAACTGCTGGACCATGGGAGTCTGGAACAATAATCCGTCGCATACTACAGGCCATTGTAGCGAGTCGCGTTCTACGCGTTTCTTACATTCCTGCTTGTTGCCGTCCAGACAGATACTGATCAAAGATAAATCCTGTGGATATTTCTTCTGCAGTTTTTGCAGTTTGCGTTGGATATCCATACTGGGATAGTTCCATGTAGCCCATGTAGAGATAACACCGACTTTTCCTTTCAGTTGTGCGGTTGTTATCTTCTGTCCTTTCAAATCGGTTGCCGTGATAATAGGTAACATAGCTTGTAGCCTATTGTTCTTCAAACCGTCAATCTGTTTCTTCAGTTTGCGTATTTGTCCGTTGTCAGGATTCGCCTTCAACATCAGGGCAGCTAAGCGTTGTGCTTCTGTATAGTCAGGTGTCTTTGTGGAAACGAAATACCTGTCGAGCAAATGGATACTGACTATCGAAGTGGGGTTCTCTTCTATAAACTTTGCTACCTCGCCTGCTACCTCTGGTGGAGTCAGTTTATTAAGGCGGATGCGCAATTTGGTCAGTTCGTCGTTCTCATCGGTGCCGTAGATGGTCATCTCACGAAGATGGGTAGCGTCACCTTTGATTTCCACCTCTTCACCAGGGCTGGCAAATACTGCCTGTTCACTGAAGTTCGGGAATACCAGCATGAGGGTGAAGTCCTTACGCATCTCTTTCTCATAGCTGAATCTACCATTGCGCACCTTGATAGTGTCAATACCGACAAAGGCACCATCGGTGCTGTAAACAAAGAAGTCGCCTTGGTTGATATTACGCAAACGACCCGACAGGCGGAATTTGTCACCTTCAGGACCGCAACTGCTTAATAAAAGCAAACAGGCAAACGCCCCAAACCAATAGCTAATCCCCCAGTGCTTCATTACTTTCTGATATTCTTGAGTTCCAAATCCTTGTCGGCATACTGCTTCAGCGTAGGATCTTTCTGTAAAGCACTGCGCAGGAATGAAGCGGCAGCCTCTTGATTGCCTTGACGAGCTTGTACAATAGCAGCCAGATAATCGGTCATGCCATTAGCCTCCTTCACGTTCTTCAAAGTCTGCTGCGCACGGGCATAGTCTTTGTTTAACAACTGAGCCAGTGCAGCGCTGTTGCTGGGGCGATAACCGAAGTCCTGCTGTGCAAGCGCATAATTGCCTTGTGCCAGATGCAGGTTACCCAGAGCCTCCGACAGACCGTAAGCTCCTGCCGACTTGGCAATCAGGTTCTCTGCCTCCTGCGTATGTCCCTCCTGCAGGGAAATCAGTCCCAGGTTGGCACTGGCTTCTGGCAATTCTCCTGCTTGCTTGAAATATTGGATAGCTTCTTCCTTTTTGCCCTGTTGTAATGCCAGTACCCCGAGGTTATTACAAGCTCTGTTATCCTGAGGATACAGGCGGGCTGTCGTTTTCAGTATTTGTTCCTTTTCGCTATCTGTAGGAGCAATAGAAGCGGCATAAATCAGTTCCTCCACGCTCAGTTTCGATGCATCTTGTTTTAGTTGTGCAAAAATCTGGTCGTCGTCACGTCCTATCACCTCATAGTTGATGGTCATACGGGCACGACGCAACTCAGGCAGTACGCCCTCAGCCAGTTCCTTGAAGCCCTGACTCATATTCTTGATTTGCTGTTCTCGCTCCTGTGGGTCTTCATACATCGAGAGCACGCGCAGTATCACGTCCTTATCAGGAATATCGCTGGCCTTCACCAATTCCTGGAATCCCTCCCAGTCTTGAGCGGTATATTCCGAACTGATGCCACCTTCCAAATTGGCATCCTTCAGCTGTTGGCGCACATAACTCTCCGTGTTTTGCTGACGCTTGTTGGCTAACTGCTCGTTCAGTTTCAGTCCACCGTCAGGCGAAGCGTAGGCTGAAATCTCTACGTCCGACAGGTTAAGACCCTCTTGGTCGCGGGCTATTTGCTGCAACATCTTTACGAAGTCCTGTACGGAATTCGACTGTAGTTCACTCTTACGCAGTTCTGCCTGTTGGATCAGGAACTTGATATTGGCTTCCTGTTTCTGCTCGGTAATGCGTTGGAAAGCATCCTGTGCCACACAAGGCTGTGCGGTCTTGATGGTCTGATGATATAGTTCACTCGTGGCAATCACGCCATCGGCAATCTTCACGGCTGGTACTTTCACTGCCTTGTTGCCCACCTTGGCATCAAACGTCAGATAGAGTTCGCTCTGCTGCATGGCTGGTTCGTAGGGGAAGGCGGTCTTCATGGTATAATGACCTCCCAGCAGGTACGAGATAGTCTGGTCGTTGCCCATCACTTTCTCTCCTTGGAATGAAGCCGATTGCCCTTTGGCAGTTTGCTGCACACCATTTTTTGTATAGCGCAGTTCTGGTATGACGGTCACCACAGCCTTGCGATTCATGTATTGTTCAGGAAACATGCCGTTGATAGTAGCCTGTACCAGCCCACCCTCAGTTTCCAAAGGATTAGGATTCACCTTGAAATTATCGGCAGAAAGCGATTTCAGTCCTCCGCCACACGAAGTCAGCAGTGCCATAGCACCAACCAGTAACATTAGTTTTCTTTTCATATTCTTTCAATTCAATGGCACAAAGGTAGTAATAAATGCGAGAAAATGCAAATTTATTGGCAAATATATTCCTTACGGCTTATGAATATCAGATAATACCCGTTGGCGTGGATGGTGAAGGAATTTCCCAATGCCTCGTTCAGAGTGCCCTGCCACCATTCTGTGGTGGGGTAACACTGCCATTTCAGTCCTTCGGATGATAATTCAGTACATCCGAAATTGAAGATGCTGACCTGTTGGCCTGCCTGCACATCGAACGTGTTGTCCCCTTGCGCTGCTATGAAGTAGCCATGGTCTGTGTACATCACCCCTCTCACATGATATTCCCTGAAATAGCGCATCAGCAGTGAGATGTTGCCGAGGGTATGGTCTTCCCGTTTCCCTGTGCATCCAAGATAAGCAATCTTCTGCCAGCCTTGTGCTAAGCAATAGCGGGTGGCTTTGGTCAGGTCATTATCCTCCTGCTCATCCACTTGTATCAGTCTGTCGTGGTATTCCTGAGGCACCGAGTCGCCGTCGCCTATCACCACATCCGCTTTTGGATAATTGGCAATAGCACCATCGCAGCATACGACATGTTTTGCCGCATGCAGCACCTTCAGGGGAATCTCGTGAGTTGGGAAATCCCCGTTGGCTAAGATAACTGCGTCGAAAGTTTTTTCCATTTGAAATATCCAGCTATAGCAATGATGACATAAAGTCCGTAAAGTCCTGCTTTGAAGGGGATGTCTTTTTGTATATAAAGCATGCAGCAAACTACATCCACCACAATCCAGAAGAACCATTGCTCGATGTATTTACGAGCCAGTGCCCATAGCCCCACAAACGACAGGGCATTAGTAAAGGCATCGAGTAGGGGCACGGTGGAGTTCGTCCACGTAATCAGTATATAATAGGTGACAGCCCATGCAGCGAAGAAGAAAATAGCAGCTGGTAAATAGTTTTTCATGGGCATATGAGTGATGGGCAACTCTTTCTTTTCTGTTGTTCCCCATTTCCATGCTATAAAACCATAGATGGCAGCCAGGGTATAATAGCACGCCATACCCGAGTCACCATAGAGTCCGTGCTTCCAATAGAGTACAATATCAAGGGCTGGCATCACAACTCCCACCAGCCATAGCCAGATGCTGGCCCGATACTCGAGCCAGATATATATCAGCCCGAGTATCGTTGTGAGTATGTCTAACCAGTCGAACATAATTTCAATGTATTCCCCTCAACAGGGGGAGTTAGAGAGGGTCTAGAAATTCACAGATAAATGAGCCATGAAGTTAAACGGTGCTGAGGGGGCAAAACCTGCCTCATACTGGTCGGACTCACTCCAACCAGTGGCTATCACCTTGCCATTCTCCTTGGTATAGGCGGGTGCAGCCCATCCGTTATTGTCGTATTTTGCCGAGAAAAGGTTATAGAGGGTCACACCGATGGTGGCATCCTTTATCCCCATCTTGGGAAGGCGGAAGTTGTAGGACAAGTCGAGATTTGTGTTGAAGTGTCCTTCTAACATCATCCCCACATCAACCGGTTTGCCATTGTCATCCAGCGTCTGATAGCTCTTGAAACCGGTGTTGGTAAGATACTGGTCGCTGACATATTGGCTCTGTACAGCAGCCTTGAAACCGCAGTAGGAGAAAGTCAGGACGTTGTTTAACAAGAAATTGGGTGAGAATGCCAGTGGCTGAGTGCCCAGGTCTGCCACACTGCCGTCTGTCAGTTGGACAGTGATGTCCTTCACACGGTTTTTTGAAAGGGTGGCATTAGCATCCCAGCGGAACCAGTCAACTGGTTTCCATGCAGCTTCCAGTTCCACGCCGATGCGGTAGCTTTTGGGCATATTTCTGGTGATAGCCTCACCAATCTTGTCAATCTCGCCTGTCAGCACAAACTGGTCCTTGTAGTTCATCCAGTAAAGATTGACTCCCGCAGAGAAAAGCTTTGACTGGAACTTATAGCCTGCCTCCAGGTCGTTCAGTCTTTCTGCCTTAGGCATTTCGAGTCCGGCATTATTGTTGTTCTCAAAATTGTTACGGGTCGGTTCCTTATGGGCAATGGCATACGAAGCATAAACCTTATGGTTCTGTGTGATGTCGTAGTTCAGTCCGAACTTCGGGTTGAAGAAGTCGTACGACTTTTGGATGTCATAGACAATACGTTTATTCGTTGTCCAGTCTATCTCGTCCGTCGGACCGTTCATCTTGATGCCTATATGGCGGTACTGCAGGTCTATGAAGGCATTCAGGCCAGGTAGCAGGTCGTAGATTACTTTACCATAAATGTTGAAGTCAGTCTTCTTCGTATTATTGTCATAGTAGCGGTGGTCAGGCATCAGCTCGTCCACGGGTTTCTTCACCCAGGGAATGAGTCCGTAATGGTCGCCATCATATTTGTTCCATCCTCCACCTATGATGGCCTGCAGGTTTTTCTTGTTATCATAGGTCAGCGACGCTACGACTCCGTAGAAGTCGTTGTCCATCGTCTTCTTGCGTATCAGGTCGCTCTCTGCCCATGTCATAGTCTTATCCAAATCATATTCGAAGAGGGAACGGTTCGTTTTGTATTCATTATAGTAGCCATGTCCTTTGGTGTAGTGTAGGGCAGCATTCAACTTCAGCTCATTCGTGAGGTGCTGGTTCCAGATGAGTTGGTAGTTCTGTTGGTGGTAGTTGTCTGTCTGATCGTCATAATAGTGACGGTTGCCCTGTTCGTCGTAGTATTCACCACACGAGTTATAGGTACGACCATAGAGCGATTGCTCGTATTTCGATGTGTAGTTCCAAGCATGGTATGTCTCCTCGATACCATTCCATGTGATGAACTTCACCACCGTGTTGTCGCCAAACCATCCTGCCTGCAGGAAATAGCTGTTCAGCTTGGTGGATGCACGGTCCAGATAGCCCTTCGAACCGATGTTTGACAAGCGTCCCTGAATGCCCCAGTGACCACCCAGCAAACCTGTTCCGAAGCGCAGTGTCTCTTTATGGCTATAGTAAGAACCAGCACTCAGGTCAACACCGATAAACGGATTGATTCCGATATTCTCGGTCTGCATGTTGATGGTAGCACCGAAGGCACCGGCACCATTGGTAGAGGTACCCACACCGCGTTGTATCTGCATGGACTGTACACTGCTGGCGAAATCACCCATATTCACCCAGTAAAGTCCTGCACTCTCGGCATCATTCATCGGGATTCCGTTGGCTGTGATGTTGATACGGGTAGGGTCTGTTCCACGCACACGGATCGAGGTATAGCCGATACCGTTACCAGCGTCACTCGTCATAGTTACAGAAGGAGTCAGTGACAGCAGGTAAGGAACATCCTGACCATAGTTGACGGCCTTCAACTGTTCTTTGTCCATGTTAACAAATGCGACAGGTGTTTTCTTTGTAGCACGGGTAGCTACTACCTGTACGTCCTGTAGCTCCACACTCTTCAGTGTGTCCATCTTCTCTGCCTGTACTGTCATGACAGTACCCAACAGCAGCATCAGAAATAATTTCTTCATTTCTTTTCCTTTAATTTTAAATTCATAAAAATAAAGGGGTCTTGTATTGTTGATTTTTGCTCTATCATCCCTACGTCGGTATTGCCCGCATCAGGTTAAGAGGGTATCATCTCAGCCGCCAACCGGCGGCACCCCTTGATAATTCGGCTGCAAAGGTACGAAATTGTATGAAAAAAGCCAAAGAAAAAATCAATTTTCTTTGGCTTTTTGTTTAATCCTCTCCGCCAGACTGCTGGTATCCTTGGTTCTGCTGTGGCTGTTCTTGCTGCTGTTGCTCATTGCCTGGTTGCAATTCCTCGCGATTGAAACGCTTCTGGTTGTTCATGTTTCCGAAGTTCCATGTGACCTGAATGTTGACCATCGGGTCACGCCAGTTCTTCTGGTAGCGCCAGAAGGTTTCACTCTCTGTATAGTTCTGCCACTTGCGGGTATTGAATACATCGCGCCAGTTGAAGGCTACGGAGAATTTCTTGTTGAAGAAGTTCTTGCGGATACCCAGGTCGAGCGAGGCGTTTGGCTTGCGATAACCCTGTGTGATGACACCACGGGAACGGTAGTTACCTGTCAACTGCACGGAAATGTCGTAGGGCAGGATGAGGGAGGCTAACATACGGGCGTCCCATGAGAAACTGTTGTCACCCTCACCCGTTACTGTCTGTCCGTCTATGACATAGGTAAACCCATCCAGTTTGTTCCAATATCCATTAACGGTAGTGGTCAGGTCGAGAATGCGCCACAGCTTATTTTTCCCGATAATCTCTACACCCAGACTCTGACGTTTGGTGAGGTTCATCGTGGTCATGTACATCATACCATCGTCTGCGTTCTGATAGCGAATACGCTGCATGACATCAGTCGTAGGACGGTAGTAAGTCGCGATACTCAGTGTATGTTGCTCCCATGTCTTCAGGAAATTAAGCGATATGGCATGGGTGTACTCTGGGGTCAACTCTGGATTACCGAACGACACCATCGAAGCATCGCTGGTGTTGCGGAAGGAATTAAGCTGTCCGCCCCATGGACGACGCAGGCGATAGGTGTAGTTGAGTTGTAACTGAGCCGTTTCTGTCAATGAATAGTTTAGAAAGAGTGATGGGAAGAGTTTGAAGAAATCCTTTTTATAAGGATCGTCCTTGGTTGCCGTCCCATGTTCCTGTGCGTAGTCATAACTCTCGGTATTCACCTTCCAGTATTCACCTCGTAAACCTGCCATGATACCCAGTTTTCCCACCTTGGCGTTAAGGGTTGCATAGAGGGCATGGGTGTCCATGGAATAGATGAAACGGTTATAATAAAGTTCGTCCTCCACTTGGTTATTACCTTCCCAGTTGTTGGCAAACCATGATTCCTGCGGTGTGTTCTCATGCGAGAAGCGACCGTTATAGCCAGCCTCCAGTTTGAAGTCCTTGGTAATCTGGTTCTCGTAGTCGAGTTTCACCTCCCATGACCGGTTGCGAACATGCATGGGGCGCAACTGGTAACTGTACACTGTGGGTTGCGATTTGGTCGCAACAAACGAAGTGCTATCCCGATAGACATTGTCGTTGTCGCTCATCCAGCGATTGAACTCCACATTAGCCGTCAGTTTATGGGCGTCGCTCCACCGGTGCTCGTAGCCCATATCAGCATGATAGAAGTGCATATCACCATCGCCATTGTTCTGTCGGAACATCAGGTAGGTGTCTTCTGCAGCACCGATATTGCCGTAATGATAGGGCGTAGTGCTGCTATTATGTCCTTTGCCGTGCATCATCATGCCGCCGATGGAGAGGTCGTCCTTCTTGGTGAAATGCCAAGTAAGACCCATACGGGTAAAGAGGTTATGCCCTCTGTTTTTGCTCTCGCTATTATAGCGCTGATACTGATTGGTCTGCTTGTAGTGCTGGCCGCTCTCGCTGCCTCCTTGGTTCTTGCGCTGACGGAACCCCACATTGGCATAAGCATCGAGAACACCACTGGAGTAATTGATGTTGCCACTCGTGTTCCATCCGCCGTAGATATTAGCACCAGCACGTAGTGAACCGTAATAACCAGCCTTGCGGTCGCGTTTCAGTACGATATTGATGATGCCAGCCGAACCCTCGGGGGAATATTTGGCAGAAGGATTGTCAATCACCTCAATGCGCTCTATGCTTTCAGCAGGAATCTGTTGCAGAATCTCAGCACGGTTGTCGGTAGTCAATCCACTGGCTTTACCATTGATCCATACCTCTACACTTGAATTTCCTCGGAGCGAAATCTCACCGTCGGTAGTCACTTCCACACTGGGAATATTTTCTAGCAGGTCGCTGGCGGAACCGCCAGCCGCTGCCAATATCTGGTCAACAGAGAAAACCTTGCGATCAACCTCCAATTTCATCTGTGAGCGTTGACCTGTAACCTGTACTTCGCCCAGGACCTTGGCATCCTCTGACATGTATAAAGCTTTAAAGTGCTCTTGCTTCTTTTGGGAAGAGAGGGTGAATTTTCGGGTTAAGGTCTTGTAGCCGACAAAGGTGACTTGCAACTGATACGAGCCGTCATTGAGTCCTGTGATGTTAAATCGTCCGTCAACATCTGTAATAGCTCCTTTCACCAGTTTCCCTGCTGGTGTCTCTACTACTACATTAACAAACTCCATCGGTTCATCGGTTTGCTTGTCTAAGACCTTTCCCCTTACTGAGCCTTGTGCAAAGGCTGTAATCGTACTTATTATTATAAATAAGGTAAATACTATATTTCTTTTCATATAATTCATTTGACGATGAGCCAACTTAAAAGTTTAATGGTTCCGAAATAATATTCTCTTTTTTCTTGTGGCTTCAACGAAAATGTCGTACTTTTGCAGCTGATTATGGGAATAATAAGGTTTTTGAAGGATTGGACACTGCCTGTCGCGATTGCTACGGGTACCGTATGCTATCTGCTTTTCTATTATATTCCTGCTCTTGATGAGGTTGGTAGCGCGTTGGGCCCTATCTTTGATGTGCTCTTCCCTGTCACCGTATTTATGACGTTATTTGTCACTTTCTGTAAAGTGGACTTTCATCAGATGCGTCCCCATCGCTGGCATACTGGCATATTAATAGCTCAATTGCTGTTGGTGGCAGTTGTTGTGGGCGTTATCCTTACGTTCCGACAATCAACATCCAAACTTTTCTGGGAAGCCTTGCTGACCTGTATTATAGGTCCATCGGCTTCAGCTGCGCCAGTGGTTGTGGGCAAACTGGGGGGTAATATATCTACCATGACAACTTATACCCTCATCTCATCGCTGGCTTCTGCATTACTGATTCCTGTAGTATTTCCCATGTTGGAACCTACCGCAAATGTTGCTTTCTTGGAAGCCTTTCTGATGATTCTGGAGAAGGTTTCCTACGTGTTGCTTCTGCCTTTGGTATTAGGCTGGATCATGCAGCATTACGTGAAGGGTGTTTGCGCGCGGATTGCCGCTATGCCCAATCTGAGTTTCTACTGTTGGGCTGTTTCGCTCTCCATTACCACAGGTATTACGGTGAAGAATATCGTACACAGTTCGGCATCCATCTTTTTGTTGCTCATGATAGCCTTGGGCACTTTCTTGCTTTGTTGGGTACAGTTCGGTATTGGAAGGGGCATAGGCAGATTGTTAGGCGAAGAAATTAATAGCGGGCAAGCGCTCTTCCAGAAGAATACCGCATTGAGTATCTGGGTGGCCTATATGTATCTGAATCCCGTTTCATCTATCGGAGCAGGTTGCTACGTACTTTGGCAGAATATCATCAATTCGTTTGAACTATGGCACTACAGAAAGAAATCAAGGTAATTGCGTTTGATGCAGACGACACCCTATGGGATTGCCAGTCATGGTTTGACGAGGTGGAACGTCGATGCTGTCAGTTGCTCAGTCCATGGGCTACTGCCCGCGAGGTGAGTGAGGGTCTTTTTGCTACCGAACACCGAAACCTGCCTCTGACGGGTTATGGCACCAAAGCTTTCACACTGTCGTTGATAGAGAATGCTGTTCGTGTTACCAATGGACAATTGTCGGGGCAAGATGTAATGCAACTGATTGATATGGGTAAAGAACTGTTGCGCTTCCCAACTACTCCGCTGCCTGAAGTGAGAGAGACGCTCGAATTGTTGTCGCAGACGCGCCGTTACCGATTGGTGGTATTTACGAAAGGTGAACTGATGGATCAGGAAGACAAATTGAGACGGTCTGGCTTGGAGGAGTATTTTTCCTACATGGAGACCGTCTCAAATAAGACTGAAACAGAATATCGCCAACTATGTGAAAACTTGAGTGTCGCTCCGGAACAGACGCTGATGGTGGGTAATTCCTTCCGTAGTGATATCGTACCAGCCCTTAACTGCGGTGCATGGGCCATTCATATCCCTTATCATGTGGTATGGGCATTAGAGAAGTCGGACGAATATCCTCACGACCGACTTTTTAATATCGAACACTTCGGTGAGATTCTTCAATACGTCTGACATCAGGGCTGTTTTCCAATGTAGGCAAGGATACCACCATCTACATAAAGGATGTGACCATTCACAGCATCGGAAGCATGAGAGGCCAGGAATACAGCTGGACCGCCCAGTTCTTCTGGATTAAGCCAACGGCCTGCCGGAGTCTTGGCACAGATGAATGAGTCAAATGGATGACGGCTGCCGTCTGGCTGGCGCTCACGCAGAGGTGCTGTCTGTGGGGTAGCGATATAACCCGGACCAATGGCATTACACTGGATGTTGTATTCGCCATACTCTGAACAGATGTTACGGGTCAGCATCTTCAGACCGCCTTTGGCAGCAGCATAGGCACTGACAGTTTCACGTCCCAATTCAGACATCATCGAGCAGATATTGATAATCTTGCCTTCACGGCGCTCCATCATCTCAGGAACAACAGCTGCAGCGCAGATGTATGGACCCACGAGGTCGATATCAATGACCTGCTGGAATTCTGAGCGTTTCATCTCATGCATGGGGATGCGCTTGATGATACCGGCATTGTTGACAAGGATATCAATCTGACCAACTTCCTGATGGATTTTGTCAACCAAAGCCTTGATAGCTACCTCGTCGGTTACATCGCAGACATATCCTTTTACATTGGTAATACCTGCCTCGCGGTAGCTGGCTAATGCTTTCTGCAAAGCTTCCTCACCACGCACGTTGAAAATAATGGTTTTGGCACCAGCCTCAACAAAGGCCTGTGCGATACTGAAACCGATACCGTAAGCAGCTCCGGTAATCCAGGCATTCTTGCCCTCTAATGAAAAAATGTTTGCCATAAAACTAACTTTTATTTGTTTTAGTAATATTCGTAAATGCAAAGGTAGCAATTTTTTTGAAAACTGCCACCTTCTAATATACGTTTTAAGTTTGATTAATACTTAATAATCGAGAACAAGCGACTGGCGTGGACGTAGTTTCATGTCTTGTGAGAGGTCGTAATAACGACCTGTCAGTACGTCTTTAGCCCGTTTTGTATCACCAATCACTTCGGCATAGCGCTTCACGTCGAGCGTAGCTTCCTTGCTGGTACCGTTGAGGATGGTCAGAACTGTGCGACCCTTATACTGGCGGGCAATAACGTAGATGCCGTTGAAGGGGATGAATTGAGTCTGACGTCCCTTGGTGATTACTTCATTCCCCTGTCGCCAGTGAAGCAGACGGCTGGCCCATTGAAACATCGCCTGCTCTGCCTTAGTTCGTCCTTCTTTGGTAAAGGCATTATGCTGGTCACCAGGGAATCCACCCGGGAAATCCTTACGCACGTTTCCGTCAGTCACCTCCTTGGTGCCATTCATCAGAATCTCCGTACCGTAATAGATTTGGGGAATGCGGTTGACTGTCAGCAATAAAGCCAGTGCCTGTTTCAGTGCCAGCGTATCTTGTCCGTTGCCCAGAAAACGGTCTGTGTCATGATTGTCGATGAAAGCCATGACTGATGATGGGTTGGGGTATAGGTAGTCATACACAAACGAGTTATAGATGCGGTTGAGGCCACTCCACCACGGGTCGGTCTCCTCGTGCTTCGCCTGGTTAATCTTGTCATAGAACGAGAAGTCCATGACGGTTTTCAGATAACTGTTCTCCTTATTCAGTTTGCTGTCTTTCTGCCAAGTGGCAGTATAGGCAGGTTCTGTCACCCATGTCTCACCTACGGTGTTAAAGTGAGGGTATTCCTCATCGAGTTCCTTCATCCAACGCGCCATTCCCTTCGCATCGGCATAGGGATAGGTGTCCATGCGGATACCGTCGATGCCCACTGTCTCAATCCACCAGATAGAGTTCTGAATCAGATAGGTCATCACGTGAGGGTTACGTTGGTTCAGATCGGGCATGGTAGGTACGAACCATCCGTCAACTGTTTCGTGGAGGTCAATTTTAGAGGCATACAGGTCAACCACAGGCGTCAGCTTATAACTGGTCTGGAGATAGCTCTTGGTAGGGTCTGCTGTGCCCTTCGACTCTTTCAACCATTCTGGTGCATTAAACCAGTCTTTACTGGGCATGTCGGCTACCCATGGATGTTCAAAACCACAATGGTTGAATATCATGTCCATGACGATTTTCAGTCCTTTGGCATGCGCTTCATCGGCCAGTTTCCTATAGTCGGCATTACTGCCGAAACGGGGATCTACACGATAATAGTTGGTGGTGGCATAGCCGTGGTAGGTGCTATAGCCATTGCGATTGTCAGGTGAGTTGTTTTCCAATACGGGTGTGAACCACAGGGCAGTCACTCCTAAGTCTTTAAAATAATCGAGGTGCTCGCGGATTCCCTCTAAATCTCCGCCATGACGCAGTGACGGTTGGGTGCGGTCTTCCTTATAGCTGTTGAGGCCTTTCACCTGTTGAGGATGATGTGACCCTTGAGCAAAGCGGTCGGGCATCAGCATGTACAGCACGTCGGCATTGGTAAATCCCATCCGTTCACTGCCTTTTTTCTCGCGTTGCTTTAAGGTGTATTTGGCTTTTAGCTGTTGGCTTTTAGCTTTCAACTTAAGTGTCATTTCTCCAGGTTTAGCATCTTGCAGGTTCAGATAGACCAAAAGGTAATTGGGAGAATCGAGGTGTACCACACTGTCAACCCGTACGCCAGGATAGTCGGTAGTAACCTCTTCGACAGATGCTACCTCTTTACCATAGAGCATCAACTGCACTTGTGGGTTTTTCATGCCCACATACCAGTCGGTCGGTTCAATCTTGTCAATTTTAACAGCTGCTTTCATACCAATTAATTGCCATGCAAGGATCCCTAAAAAAAATATTCGTTTCATGTTATTCTACATTTTTTGCGTTTTGTTCGTTCATATATTCTCGTGGCGACATACCATAGAATTTCTTGAAGATAGTAGAGAAGGAGCCAAGGTTGTTAAAACCGCAGGCATACATCACTTCAGTGATATTCATATTTTGGCTGGCCAGTAGATTGGCAGCCTGTTTCAGGCGGATGTTACGGATGAAGTCGTGCGGAGTCTGTCCGGTAATCTCTTTCATCTTCCGGTGCAGGTGTACACGACTGATGCCCACTTGTTCCGCAATATAATCTACACTCAGTTCGGCATTGCTGATGTTCTTGTTGATAACCAACATCACACGCTCCATGAGTTTATCATCGGGTGATTTCACCTGTACGTCATCCACCTTTTGCTCCAGAATGTCATTCCTACCGTATTTCAGGCGCAACATGCGGTGGGTGTGGATAAGATTGATGATGGTTCGGCGCAGAATGTCCATGTTGAAGGGTTTTACGATATAGGCATCGGCACCCGTCTCCAAACCTTCCAGTTGGTCTTCATCACGGTTCTTGGCAGTTAGCAGAATGACGGGTACATGACTGGTCAAGGGGTTGGTCTTCACTTTTGAGCAGAGTGTGTTGCCATCCATTTCAGGCATCATGATGTCCGATATCAACAGGTCGGGCGTATTCTTCAAGATCTCGGTTAGAGCCACCTTACCGTTCTCACAACCTATCACCTTATAGTCGGCTGACAGTTCCTGAATGAGATAATCGCGAATCTCACTGTCGTCTTCCGCTATCACAATCAGTTGTTGCTGGTTGCTCTTGGGACGTTCTATCTCGTCGGGCACACCGACTGCCATTTCTTCATCAAAGAGACTGGTGGAATGGGCCACCGTCTGTTTTTCAGTCAACATTTCCTCAGGTTTCAGATGTTCGTTACCCAATGGAATGGTAACGATAAATTCACAACCTTGTCCGTCTGCATTGTTATGGGCGGTAATCGTTCCATGATGCAGTTCCACCAGCGAGCGGGTCAAGTCGAGCCCAATACCCGTACCCATATTGCGGTCATTGATGCTGGAAGGTGACTGATAGAAACGCTCGAAGATGCGCTCCAACTTGTCCTCGGGAATTTTCTCGCCGTTATCATAGACACTGATAGTCGCTTGTTTCTCGTCGTGCGTAATGCGGATACGGATAGTACCACCTGTGGGTGTGAATTTAAAGGCATTCGACAGGATGTTTACTACTACCTTGTCGAAGTTATCACGGTCAATCCATACGGGCAGCATTTGGGTATCGTGCTCATAACTGAATTGGATATTCTTCGACTTGGCCTGTTGAGTAAACAGGGTGTGAATATCGCCTACGAAGTTGATGAGATCGGTTTCACACATTCGCATTTGCATCTGCCCTTTGTCAATCTTACGCAGGTCCATCATCTGGTTGATCAGTCCCAGAATACGTTCGGCATTGCGACGGATCGTCTCGTAGATGCTCCGACGATGCGGGTCATCATCCTGTTTCATGAGTGTGAGCAGCGGAGATACAATCAGTGTCATAGGTGTTCGTATCTCATGACTGATATTCATGAAGAAACGCAATTTGGCTTCCCCCATCTCTTCAGCATGGATATGCTCCTGGAGTCGCAGATGGTTCTGTTCCTGATGACGGCGGTATTGCAGGTATTTCCATACTGCCAGAGCTGCTATTAACAGATAGATGAGATAAGCCCAGATGGTACGGTACCAAGGCGCGTGAATCAATACGGTAAAGCAACGTTCCTCCGTCACCTGATTGTTGAGATGGGCTACCACGCAGAAATCGTATTTACCTGGCGACATGTGGCTGAAAGTAATCTCGTTGACACCAGGTTGCAGCTGCACCCAATCCTCGTTGTTGATGCGATAGCTGTAATAAATATGTTCGGGATTGTCGTAAGTGAGTGTTGACATTTGGATGGCAAACGAGTTGTCGCTATAGCTCAGTACGAACTTATCAGAGGCTATGACAGTTGTGTCGGTCACATGATACCAGCCGGATTTGGTTTGGGGAGTCACCCGTTCACCATTAATAGAAAAAGCAGTGAGCTTTACACTGGCCTTCCACTCGCTCTGTTTGATGGTGGAGGGGTTGAACCAAGTGATGCCGCCTACACCGCCCATTAGGATATTGCCCTGTGGCGAGAAGCATGCAGCGCCATCGCTGAACTCGTTGCTCTGCAAACCATTGTCCACGAAGAAACTTTGTGTGAGGCGCGTCTTGGGATTATAATGGTAGAGTCCGTCGTCAGTGCCTACCCATAACGTTCCTTCTTTGTCAAACTCTATAGCGGCAATACCGTTGTGAGCTAATCCTTTATCTGAAGTAATATGTTCCAGATTCTTATTAGTTATGTCATAGCAATAGAGACCGTTATTGGTTCCAATCCACACCTTATGGTCTCTTTCCTTGGCTTCTCTGACGGCAGTACCGTAATTCAGCGTATTCACACCCCCGAAAGTGTTAGTCCAATTTTCTGTGGCAATGTCCATGCAGCAGATACCCATCGTGGTAGCTGCATATACGCGTTTGCCATCTGGCGAGATGGACAGGCCGGAAATGTAATTGTTTACAAGATGATTGACCTTGCGGTCAGTATCTGAATTCCCTTTGGCTGTATAGGCTTTCTGTTCACCCGTTAGCGGGTTGAGCTTCAGAAGTCCGTCACCCATGGTGCCAAGCCAAAGATTGCCCTGCGGGTCGCAGTCCATTCCAAACACACTGGTGTCGTCACCTTGTGGCAGATGCTGACGGTGGAATGTCTTGCTCTTAGCGTCAATCCAGCCGCACCCTTCGCGGAATGTTCCAATCCAGATGCGTCCCTGATGGTCTTCGGTGATAGAAAGAATGGTGCTGGGGAAATTTTCTTTGTAGTGATGCACCAAGTGATGCTTGTCGTCAAAACAATAGAGCCCGTCTTTATCGGTGCCTAACCATGCCCATCCTTTGCTGTCGGCAAAAACACTGGAGATACAAGCCTCACCGATACTGTTCAAAGCTCCCAGTTTATAGCCCATGTATCTGAAAGTGTTCTCTGAGCGAGGTTGCATATACACACCCTTTTGTAAGAGTCCCAGCCAGACATTGCCAGTCTTGTCTTCTACGATACTATAGCATTTACTCTTTGACAGATTGATTTCCTGACAGTCATAGGGATTGTCTTGCAATACGCCTGTCTTCGGATTGAAGACGCCCACTCCCTTGCCGTCATAACCCAGTAGCAGTTCACCTTTACTGTTGCGGTAGATTTCCACGATAGACATGTTGCCCGTAACAGGTACGTGTTCGAAATGCCCGTCCTCGGTCTGTACAAAGAGACCGCTATGCGACGTACCGATATAGATTTTGCCGTCTAAGCCCTCACAGACACTGCGCAGATGGCTATGGAATGATTCGTCTTCAAAATAGCGGGTGCTTTTATTGCCGTCATAGCAGACGAGACCTCGTCCTTCCGTCACCAGCCACATGCGTTGTCTGCTGTCTTCTATCATTTTATGAACGCCGATGAGGTCCTTCAGCGGTCCACCGACTTGGTGGGCATTCTCTTTGTCAGTCAGTCGCAACAGACCGTGTCCGGAAGTACCAATCATGATATCACCGTTCTGACGTTCCCACAGACAGGTGACGTAGGGTGGGAGCACATGCCCCTGCAGGTCGTGTACCTTGATGTCCTTGAACTGGTAGTTGTTGTACGATTGCAGAGCTCCATACATACCGATATAGAACAGTCCGTTGCGGTCCTGCAGAATACAGTTCACATAGTTGCTGGCCATGCCTTGATGGGCTGTGCTTTCTTTCTTGATAACCTGAAATTGGTAGCCGTCATACTTGTTCAATCCGTTACGGGTAGCTACCCAAATAAAACCGTCACGGTCTTGATAGACCTGACTGGTAAAACTGCTCGACAATTGTTTGTCGGCATCATACAATTTACCCACTTGTGCTTGCAAAGTCAAAGTGAGTAGTAGTGCGGTTATGGTTAGTAGACGTCTCATCTTATCTTTGCTTTCGCTTGCAAAGATAGAAATAATATTGATAATAACCAAATTTGTTTTGATTTTTTATTTTACCTTGGTCTCTATCCGCCTGTCACTCATGATCTCATAGGCGGCATTTTCGGCATCAAAATCGACTTTTCGCTTGGTAAAGTCAGGAGTATTGAACGAATAGAAGCTGCTATCGTAATAATCTTTCGGATTTTTCTGGGGCAGCATAAAGGGTTTGGTGAATCGGCCTTTGTCATCAACGGATGCAAAGTAGAGGCGGGAGTATAGTCCGTCGTCACGTCTGCTGGTAAACACAATCCAATGGGAGTTGACATTCCAGTTATGATAACTGTCCGCACGCTGACTATTGATTTCATCCAAGGGACGAGCCTTACCTGTCTGTAAGTCAAGCAGCCACTGTTCGCTCTCTTGATGCCAGATGGAGAAATAGCCATAGTCAATCAAAGTAAAGAGCATATATCTGCCGTCGTAGGAAGGGCGGGGCCATGTCAGACTTTTTCCCATTGCCACTGCATTGAACAGCGTATCGACGTGATCACCGTAAATACCCGTCACGGGGTCGAAGGCAATCCTGCACAGGTTATACTTCTCGTCCTTGTAATTCATCGGATATTCTTGTTGCTTGCAGGTTATGTAATACAAGGTCCTGCCGTCAGGCGAGAACACGGGCGAGTTCTCCGACCAGTCCTTGGTCTGGACGAGCGAATCACTGAGAATCTCGTGTGTCGCAGGGTTATACACAAAAATGTCGGAAGAAAGGTCAAACACTTCAATACGATTCTGATGGGCAACATGAAAAGCCTGTCTGGTCTGGTTGGTGGAGAAAGCACAGTATTTTCCCGATGGATGCCAGTAGGGATAGACCATCGATCCTCCCAACAACTCATTCTTTGCTTTCAGCCACTCGCGTTTCCCGTCCATCTGTATCATCGTGGCTCCGTGTGCTCCACGGACATGAAATACAAATCGATTAGGATCGGTTTGATTGGACATGTGGCAGTTCAGACACTGCCCCGGTACCTGGCTGTTGTCGAGAATGGCTGTCTCGTTGAAATCGGACAGATCACGTTGATACAGTCCCATATGGCTGTAAATCTCATAGCCTGGAGCGATGCGCCGATAGGTCACGCCCCACTCGTCCAAATCGTAGGGACTTACATAAACCTTAAAGTCTTTGTATTGTATCCATTTGCCATCTTTGCGTACACAGACGGTAACAGTCAGTTCTCCGCCCTTATTCTGTTCTGTCAGTTGATGCCAGCCGTCTATATCGAAATCGGCATATTCGCCCTGAGCGTGTATCTCCCCACCTTTCGACCCGGTTACGTGTGCATCGACAATGTCGATGCCCTCCCCCAGTACGTTGAAGTTCAGCGGAGCTATTCCCACAGGAACGGTCACCCCGACGTAGTCAGGATAGATAGCAGGCTGCTCTGTTATCATAGTCACATCCTTCGGCTTGGAAGAACAGGCAACCATCAGCCAACCTCCGATAGCAAATAGCAAAAAGCCAATTTTATTCTTCATTTCTATCAGTTTCATGGTCTGTTCAAATATTTTTCAAAAGATGCATACTCTTGATTGTAGGGAACTTCATCTTTAACAAGATGCATATATTGGACGAACTTCGTGTAATTGTTTTCAAGTAATGGATAAACCAACATATACTGCATAGCCAGCACATTGTCATGATTGTGCATCAGTAAACGACCGCATATTTTGTCCATCTCCTGATCACTGAATAGGAAGTCCTCGTTCAGCTTCATGCGTCGAAGCCGACCGTATAGGGGATGCTTCATGATGGCAGTCTCTCCAGTATTAATCATTGTTAGGGTTTGTCGTGCCCATTTTTTGTAAAATATAGTCTTTTCCAGGATGTGAAGATATTTCCGAGCAACGTCATATTGACTATTGATAAGATTGGTTTCTGCTAATCGTCTGACACATCGACAACTCTTTTTATAATTCGGTGCTGCCTCCATTGCTTCGAAGAAATAGCGTTGAGCAGTATTAATAAGCCCTAATTGGAAATACACTTCCCCAGTGGTGAGTGTTGAGAAATAATCTTTGTTGAAAACAGGAAACAGCCCTTCTGGACCATTCTGGTAAAAATCGGCAGCACGACGCCCCATTTGGTTGGTCATACCCAATGCCAGATTGGTGGCACAAACACTCTGAGGCAAGTCGGGTTGTCTGGTTTCAGCTTTTTGGATAATCTGATTCCAGCGATTAGCTCTCACCAGCAGGTCATAATCCAACAGTTCTGTGGTTTTTGGATGATAGATGTTGGTGATATCCAATATCATGTTGGGAATGCGATAGTGATGTGCCCCTGCCAACCAGATAAACACCACTATCGCTGCTACAGCTATTAATGACCTATATATCAAGTTTTTGTGTATTCGAATGATGAGATGGATAAATAGTAAGGCGATGATAACGGCAATCACCAGCGAATGCATCACATTGACATCGCCCAAGATAATCCATAGCAACAGCATGGGGACGTATGACAAGCAGTAAGTCATATATTCGTGTTTTTTTGCCCACGCAGTAATCGTGTTTTTCAAGATACCCAGTGTCAGCCATTGAATCAATATCAACTCGATGGCTATTATCAAGGCCCCCATCCAGTAGTTATTATAAAATTGGATAAGGAATTCTGAAATGTAGATAGCCATTCCGCCTTGTTGCTGCAAATGCGTGTAGAAATAATCAGCATCCGTCTGGAACAGCTGAAACTCCTCATGGTAATTCAGCATACCTCTGTGGGGGATAGCCCAGAAGAGATAGACCGCGATGCCGACGATACCGGAAATGCTATATGCTACAAATTTTCTCATGACGTTTGATAGGATAATGGGCTGACACTAATCCATGCGCCAGCCCATTATAAAAGTTAGACCAAGATGATTTTAGAGCTCATAGTAGAACTTGGTGATGGTGAGACCATTGTTACTAATGAAATTCAGATCCTTTCCTTCTCCACCTTTCTTACATACATCAGCCATGTGCTGAGTGAACTCGAATGTAAACTTATCACCAGCGTGGACTTCAATATCATCAGTGAAAGACTCGCTCCAGTGACCGTTACTTACACGAATCCATGTGCCATCACCATTCACTTCCTTGATATCAACACACATCTTCTTGCCTACCATCCAATCATAAGTTTCGTCGGAAAGTGTTGGAAGATGTCCTTCTGTGTCGCTGAAACGGAGAGAATTGCCATCCCAGCCACCACAAGACTCTTCTCCTTCCCATAAAATTGTTTCGAGCACAGGTAGTTCGTGAGTCATCTTGGTGACGGTAATAGGATATTGTTTCTCTACGACCTCACCTTTGGCTGTGAACAACTTGATATAAACAGTATTCGCGCCCATTTCACGCAGAATCAAGTCGGCATAGTTGGCCTTGATAGTCTGTTTGCCATTAGAGATTTGAGCAGTGCCAGGACTATGAACGGTTACTTTTACGAGATTGTCACCATCCTCCTGCACAAGTGTGGCATCAATTTGGTCGCCAGTGAAATTTCCTGCTGTGTTTTCTGTAAATCTCTCTGAGGGATTACATGCTGAGAAAACCAGAGAAATAGCAACAGCTAAAGAATATATTAACTTTTTCATAATTTATCTGTCTTTGATGAATTAATAACCTGCAAACTGATTAGCTGCATCGTCTTCCCATCCGGCATTCTGCTTGTAAGCACCACCGGAAAGGTCGATCTGAGCCTTAGGAATACGATAGAAGCCCTTGGTTGCGTTGTAACGGGCAGCATAGTCGAAGTTCATATTTGTTTTGGTACCCTGATTGTACATAACCTGACCATTCTGCTTAGCAAGTGCATCAGCGGCAATGCCCCAACGACGGAGGTCATCCCAGCGACTACCCTCGAATGCCAACTCCCAACGACGCTCGTTGCGCAGAGCTTCCTCAGAATAGGTGACGGGAGGCAATCCTACGCGGGCACGTACTCGGTTCAAAGGAGTAGCATCTTTCTCCAACTCGGCATACATCAAGAGGACGTCAGCAAAGCGGAAGACAATCAGCGGAGTACAGTTAGAAGCTTGGTAGTTACCATTTCCTGTTGACCCCATGGCATCAATTGACCACGAATATTTCGTGCCACCTGACGAACGAACAGATGTAATCTTCTTCTGATGGTACATAGTCAACTCTACGGCATCAGAGAATGTGCCAGGGTCAAGAGCGGTCTGACTCATGTCGAGGATAGAAGCATCACGACGTGGGTCATTGGGCTCAGCGGCTTTCCAATCGTTAACAAGGTTAGTAGCCACAGTACCGCAACCCCAACCGGTGCTGAAAGGATAAACAGATGTTGGCGTGCCTACGTGATAACGGTCGTCATCCTGGTTGTTACCATCACAACGGATACCGAAGAACAGACCATACTGGTTGGTTAGGTGGAGTTGTGAAGACCAAGCTGACTGATACTGGAAGTTGATGGCAAGGAGAACCTCCTTGTTACCCTCTGTGTAATAGTCGGCATCTGCCATATCCTTGACATAGTCGTAATCCTTGGCTGTGTACTTGTTAGAGTAAGCCCACAGCGAACGATAGTCAGAGAGCAGGTCGTGACCGGAATTGTCGATACAATCCTTCAATTTCTCTGAAACGTATGCCTTGTCAATGGCACCCTCTGTCTTTGGCCAGCTGGCCTCACCATAGAAACCGGTGTAGAAGAGGAAGGCACGACCCAAGAAAGCTTCAGCTGCCCAGCGGGTTACCTTACCGAAGGCGAGTTTCTGCCAACCGTCATACTTCCAAGAAGGCATGATAGAGGTGGCTTCATAAATGTCGTCGGCAATATGCTTGAAGATTTCCTTACCGTCCATCTGTTCTGGAGCTACCTGTGACTCTGCAACCGTCTCTGGAGCTTTTTCAATGAATGGAACATTGTTGAATGCCAGAACGAGGTAATAGTAACTGTAGGCACGCATGAACAGCAGTTCACCCTTGGTCTGGTTACGCATTTCTTCGTCGGCAATGTTGTCAACTACTGCCAAAGCAGCGTTGGCACGTGCGATGGTTTCGTAAGCAGCGGTCCACAGGTCCTGCATCTGGTTGGTCTGTGCGTACATCAGTTTGTCAAGTGCCTGCCACCAGGGGTCACCCAGTCCGGCACCACCGAACATATCGTCAGACATAATGTTGGCTACTGAGAAGTACTGTTCGAGGTTGTTGTGTTCGAACGGTCCGTAGAAACATGATTTGTAAACGGCTGCCACCATCTTGTCAACGTCTTCATTGGTTGTTGGGAAGGTCGTGCTATTCTTGCCAGTGTAGTCTTGTGAATCAAGGAAATTATCGCAAGAGCTAAAGGCAAGTAATGATGCAGCTGCCAATATAAATATCTTTTTCATAATTTCTGTTGTTTTGCTAAATTGTGATATTAGAACTTAATATTAACACCAACTAAGAAGGTACGTGGAGCTGGGTATACACCAGTGTCGATACCTCCTGCCCAACCGTAGGCGTCGCCAGAGCCACCTTGTCCACCGACTTCAGGATCCATACCAGTATAGCTGGTGAAGGTGTACAGGTTGTTGATGGCAAAATAGAGACGGAGCTGCTGCAATGGGCAGGTCTTCCAGACGTTCTTGAAGTCGTAACCGAGTGTGATGTTTGCAATACGGAAATAAGAACCGTTTTCGAGCATAGCTGATGACATGTTCTTCCAGTTTGGCGTATCGAAACCATCGAAGATAGGCAGTTTATTGCTGGTGCCTTCACCCTTCCATGAACCATAGACAATCTTCTTGGTAAGGTTCTGTGGGAGGAAGTCCTGATTAGCCCATGTACGGAGAATCTCCTGACCGAATGCACCGTTACCGGTAACGGAGAAGTCAAAGCCCTTGTAAGAGGCATGGGCATTCACACCAATAGTTACATCGGGATGGGGATCACCAATGTTGGTACGGTCGTTATCGTCGATAGCACCGTCACCGTTGGTGTCAACAAAGATGAGGTCGCCTGGGCGTAGATTGGCGCTGCCTCCATGAACCTTGTCGTCATATTTAGCTGCAAACTCAGCAATCTGTTCACCGTTCTGGAATACACCAGCGGTCTTATAGCCATAGAAGAAACCGATAGGCTGGCCGACCTGTGCACGGAAGACTTCACCTTCCAGCTGATGCCAAACAGCACTAGGACCATGCATGATACCCTCAGCATTAGCCAACCTGGTTACTTCGTTCTTGTTATATGTCAGGTTGAATGATGCACCATACTGGAAGCCACTCTTTAAACGGTCGTTCCAGTTCAAGGCAAATTCAACACCGGTATTCTTTACGTCACCACCATTGATATATGGAGCACCGATACCGTAAACACCGAGGATTGGGGCGCGAACCAACCAGTCCTTTGTCGTCTTTTTATACCAGTCGAATACGAAACCGAGGCGTCCTCCCAAGAAGCGGGCGTCGAAACCGAAGTCAATCTGCTCAGAGGTTTCCCAAGTCAGTTCTGGGTTACCCAGCACGTTGAACGAACCACCGGTGGTCTGTTCTTCATGGTTGGCAAGACCTGGTGAGCCAGGGCTGGTGAGGCCAAAGAAGTAGCTGTTAGCTGTTGAGAAACCTACCTGTGTATAATATTGGAAGTTAGGAATGTTACAGTTACCATTTTGTCCCCAGCTGGCACGGATTTTGAAGAAGTCGAGCCAACTCTTGGTCTTCTCCATGAATTTCTCGTTAGTGATAACCCAACCAGCAGATACTGATGGGAATACACCCCAGCGGTGGCCGCGAGCGAAGTTTGAAGAACCGTCAGCACGAAGTGTAGCCTGTAACATGTACTTCTCGTCGTAGTTATAACTTGCACGACCGAAGAAAGAAGCCAGGGAGTTGTCACCCGATGGAGAACCGCCGATTGCAGTGAGGTCAGCCAGTTTCTTAATTTGTGCATTGCTGACAAAAGCATGATCCCAGCTGTCGCCAAAGAGTAAGTTGTTACCTGCAGCATTCAGGTTTTCACCGTATGTATTCTTCTCAATAGATTGACCTGCAACAACGCTGATATTATGCTTTTTAATGTCGAATGTGTAAGCAATTGTATTGTCCAGTGTGATTCTTGACCAAGAATTTACCGACTGTGATGCATTGTCCTGATCGGCTACATTGGTACCGGAAGCATGGACTCTTGTCATGGCACGATAAGAACCATAGCCGAAGCGATAGCCGATTTGAGACTTGATGATCAGGTTTTTAATTGGCTGGATTTCCAAATAACCACTGACGTTCACACCCCAGTTGTTGCTTTCGTTCAAGCCCTGACTGGTAGTAGCGGCGATAGCCAGTGGGTTAGAAACTGCACCGAGTGTCCAACCATCAGCAGCCATCTCTGCATTGGTGTAGTATTTTCCGTTCTCGTCATAGACTGGGAGCAGGGGGTTGGCAATCAAGAGGTCATGAATGTTGTTCCAATACATGCTGCCCTGTGAGATACCACGACGGCTTCTGCGACTGATATTTACGTTCTCACCGACCTTAATGACATCGAATTGATTGTTCTTGGAACGAAGCAGCACGTGAGAAGAGTTAATACGGATGTTGTAGCGATCGAACTTAGACTGCATCTCACCTCCGAAGATACCATCTTGCTTGGTGTAAGCGAAGCCCATGTTGAACTGTGACATTTCGCTACCGCCTACCAGACCGATAGAGTGGTTGGTAGTGATGGCTCCCTTATGATAAGACTCATCCATCCAGTTGACTCCACCCCAGCCGTTCATCAGTTTCTCGTAAAGGTCAGCAGGTAGTTTGCCTTGCCAGTCCATTTCAGCTGCACCACCGTTGAACTCACGGAGCTTGCTGCTGTACATGTATTCCTGAGCATTCAGTACATCAGCGGCCTTGGCCAGATACTGCCAACCTACATAACCATCGTAGTTGACTTGAATCTTACCGGCCTTACCCTGTTTGGTAGTAACCAGGATAACACCATTGGCAGCACGTGCACCATAGATGGCTGCCGATGCAGCGTCCTTCAGCACGTCAATTGATTCAATATCTGATGGGTTGAGGTCATTCAAACTACCACCTGCCACACCGTCGATAACGTACAGAGGATTTGAATCACCAGTAGTACCGATACCACGGATGTTTACTTTGTAACCTTCACCTGCCTGACCGCTATTCTGCAAAATCATCACACCAGGAGTCTGGCTCTGCATGGCGGTGAGTGCGTCAGTTGTGGATAGTTTGGCGATGTCGTCACCCTTTACTTGAACGGTGGCACCAGTCACCAATTTCTTCTTCATCGTACCATAACCGATAACAACCACGTCATTCAGCGTGGTGTTGTCTTCCTTGAGAGTAACGTTGATAGTTGATCTTCCACCTACGTTAACGGTTTCTGTCTGATAACCGATGTAAGTGAAAACAAGAGCAGCGTTCGAGGCAGCTTTTACACTGTAATTACCGTCGAAATCGGTAATGGCACCCTCGTTGCTTCCCTGCACTTTGACGGTGGCGCCGATAATAGGTTCGCCAGCTTCGTCACTTACAGTTCCTTTCACGATACTTTGAGCCAATGCTCCCATGGGGAACAAACAAAGCAGGAACAGAAAAAGTAATGGCTTTTGGATTGAATTAATTTTTCGATTCATACCTTAGTGGTTTTAAAAAATATTAAAAATAGACTTAAGTATTTTTCTTAGACGTTGTATATTTACGTTGTAAAAATAAGTTAGTTGGGGTATTGCCCCGTCCACGCCAAGCCCCTGGGACCCGCAATGGTGATATATTCCTTTCTCTTATGGCATAGTTTTTAGTTGTTAGTTGTTATTATAAAGTTTTGTTAATAGAATTTTCGACAATCACCGCATATTTGCAGTTTCTGGATGCAAAACTAATAAATTTTTGCTAACTGACATTAAAAACTATTGCTATTTTTGCGAAAATTTTTAATATTTTTGGTTCGTTTACATTTATTAACGCAAACGTTTGCAGGGCGAAGTGAGTGTAAAACGGACATTATCAGATTTTTAGCTCAGTTTTCGACCCACTTTCCCTCCTTTGTAGTAAAAATTGATGTGCGTCCATTCTCTGGGTACAGAAACCAGCGTCTTCTTTTTTTATTGCCTCCTTCGCTTTATCATAGGTTTACCTTCTGTCTATCCTCCATTTTTGTTCGATTGAACACCGTTTCATGTTCGTTTGATGTCCGTTTAGAAATCGAACAACAATCGGACAACAATCGAACAACAAACGGACAACAGATGGCTGTAGGCCGAAGTTAAACCGGAGGAGAATGCTTTCTTCGTTTATTTACGTGCGGGAACCTTAGCATTAATCAATTTCTGGTGTATCTTAGCGGAATAATCGGGCAAACACACAATCTATCTTATGAATTAGATGCATCATTGAGTTTATCGTTCGTTTGAGCCATTCACCTCTTTTTTCTTGTTTGTTAGTGGAAAGTACAGGTGCCAGTCCTTGCTCCAGGCGCATAAAATCGCCATCCAGCTTTTTCATCGTAATCTTGGCATATATCTGCGTGGTTGTGATATTGGAGTGCCCCAGGATGCGACTGACACTCTCGATGGGCATACCATGGTTGAGCGCCATAATAGCGAAAGTGTGGCGAGCACAGTGGAAGGATATATGCTTATGGATAGCGCATGCCCGTAGGATAGCAGGCAGATGCTTAGAGACTGTATGATACTCGCACCTGTCGAAGATAAGGTCGCGCCCTTCCGATTGATACCGCTGAATGATGACCAAAGGTTGTTCCATCAGTCGGACACGGAAGGGAATACCCGTCTTTTTCCGTTCCGAGACAATCCATTGGTGACCATCGATGGTCACAATCTCTGATTTCAGCAACTGGCGGATATCAACAAACGACATACCCGTCAAGGCAGAGAACACGAAGATATCTCTGACATAGCCATCCAGCGGTTTATCAAACCGATGTGCTATCAACCGCTGCACCTCTTCCTCTGTGAGGAATTCACGTTCGCCGATATTCTTTGGAATATGAAATTCGGCAAAAGGACTCACAGGAATCAACCCACGTTTGTGGGCTCTTTGTACCACCCCTTTCAGCATCATGCAGTTGAGCCAGATGGTGCCTCGGTGTAAATTGCGTTCCACGCTCAGGTAAACACTGAATCGCTGGAGAAATTCCAACTTTAACTCGTTTAACGGAATGTCTTCACGATGTTCCCATAATTGAAGAAAATCCGCTACATATCCTCTCGCGCGTACCATAATTTTATAGGAGTGAATGGAACGGTCTTTGCCTACTCGAAGACGAAATTGCTCATTGTCTTCATCGAAAACTTTCAGCAGTGTAGGCAACTGCACATTTTTTTTAATTTGTTTCATAGCTGATTGATTATAAAAGAGGAAATTTCAGGGTAAAGATATAGAAATATTTTAAATAGTACGTCTTAATACTTAAGTCTATTTATAATATTTTTTTAAATCACTAAGGTATGAATCGAAAAATTAATTCAATCCAAAAGCCATTAGTTCTTCTGTTCCTGCTTTGTTTGTTCCCAATGGGAGCTTTGGCTCAAAGCATTGTGAAGGGAATTGTAAGTGACGAAGCTGGCGAACCCGTTATCGGCGCCACCGTCAAAGTACAAGGAAGCAATGAAGGTGCTATTACCGATTTCGACGGTAATTACAGCGTAAAAGCTGCCTCTAACGCTACCTTGAGTTTCTCCTACGTGGGTTATGTAACCCAGACCGTAAACGTAGGCGGACGTTCAACCATTAACATTACTCTGAAGGAAGACAACACCACGCTGAATGACGTGGTTGTTATCGGTTACGGTACGATGAAGAAGAGCGACATCTCTGGTTCTGTTGCTACCATCAACAAGGAGCAGATGGAGCGCAAGGTTCCCGTTAACATCGCTCAGGCCCTGCAGGGTGCTGCTGCCGGTGTGATGGTAACCAATCAGGACGGTGCTCCTGGTTCTAAGTCAGCCATCCGTATTCGTGGTATCGGTACCATCAATGGTGACGCTCAGCCTCTGTATGTAGTAGACGGTGTACAGGTTGGTACTAACGCCGACTTCGTGAACCCGTCGGACATCGAGAGCATCGAGGTCTTGAAGGATGCCTCTGCAACCGCCATCTATGGTTCTGCAGGTGCCAACGGTGTCATCATGATTACCACCAAACACGGTCAGAAGGGTAAGATGAACATCAACGTAACGGTTGACTTGGGTATTCAGACTTTGCCTTGGAAGCTGAACACACTGACTGGTGACGACTATGCACGCTCTATCCGTGAGTCGAAGGCCAACGACGGTGCTACACTGAACAACCAGATTTGGTCTGAGGCTTATGATGGCAAGCGTAACCTGATTGATTGGCAGGACCAGATGTATCGCACAGGTCTGCGTCAGCAGTATGGTATCTCTGCAAGCGGTGGTAATGACAAGACACAGTACAACATGTCTCTCGGTTATCTAAACTTGAAGGGTATCATTGCTAACACCAAATATGATCGTCTGACCGCTCGTGCCAGCATTAAGTCAAAGGTGAATGACTACATTGAGTTTGGTGCTGACATGAACTACATGTATTCTACCGTTTTGGGTAATAACATCGGTTTGGGTAACAATGCCAACCTTTCTTCACAGCGTGATATCGCCCAGATGGCTCCATCACTGGACTACATCGACAATACTACTGGTGAGCACATCAAAGTGAATGTTGTAAATCCTGATGGAACATATGGTGCTGGTACTGCTCCTACGCCTGACGGTTGGGAAGGTATGACAGCCGGTGCTCAGAACCCATACGCTTCTCAAATGGAAATCGGCCGTGAGACTCGTAACTCACGTATCTCTATCAACCCATACATTGACATCACATTCCTCAAGTTGAAGGAGCACAAGTTGAATCTGCACTCTATCGCTTCTTGGACTCAGACCAACTCAGACAACGACGAGTTCTCTGGAAAATACGAGCGCTATAACAATGTTGGCGGAAAGATGACAATGGTGAACTATGAGGGTCGTGACAAAGAGTATTACAGTTTTGGTCTCGGTCAGAGCAAGGGTCTCACAAAGAGCATCGAAACTTACCTGACTTATAACTGGAATACTAATTTCCACAACCTGACCTTCATGATCGGTAACACCGTTAGCAAGTACGAGGGTTCATGGGTAAGTGCAAGTGCCCACACATTCCTTACACCTGATATTCGTCAGATTTCATTAACCACAGATAAGGAGTCTATTAATGGTAATGGCGGTTTCAACGCTCAGGTTAAGACAATCTCTTACTACGGACGCTTGGTTTACAGTCTCTTCGATCGTTACATCGTAACTGCTACACTGCGTCGTGACGGTTCTTCTAACTTCTCTTCAAATCATCGTTGGGGTACCTTCCCATCAGTAGCCGGTGCATGGCGTATCACTGAGGAGCCGTTCATGAAGAACGTTAAGTGGCTCAATAACGCTAAGTTGCGTATCGGTTGGGGTCAGACAGGTAACGCCGGTGGTATCGCTGGTCGTTCTACTTACGCACTTTCTTCTGCCAACACCACTTATCAATTCTATAAAGAAGGTAAAGGTGGTGGTACGTCAGGTGAGTTTAACAGAATGATTGGACTTTACGCACCACTGGTAGACCCAGATTTGAAGTGGGAGACCAACGAGCAGTTGAACTTCGGTCTTGACCTCGGTTTTTTAAACGGCGACCTGAATGTTACTTTGGACTACTTCACACGTAAGACTAAGGACTTGCTGATTGAGCGTCAGATTCGTCCATCAGCCGGTAATACTTCTATCTACACCAACTATGGTCAGATTAACAACTACGGTTTCGAGTTCTCTATCAACTACAACAAGCGCCTGAATAAGGACTGGACCATCAACGTAGCCTTCAACGGTTCTACGCTGAAAAACGAAATCAAGAAGATGGGTAATCCTTACACTTCTACTTGTAGCGGTGGTAACAGCACTTACTCTGCTGACGATATTGACGGTTCTAACATGGGTGCTATCAGTGGTACTGGTTTCGTTTGGAATGACCACTCTATCTGTACAGAGGGTGAGGCTGTAGGTTCTTACTATGGCTATCGTGTTGAAGGCGTTATCACAAATGATGAAATGCTGGCTAAAGCCAAAGCTCAGGGACAAGATAAAGCAAAGATGGGTGACTACCTCTTTAAGGATCTTGACGGTAACGGAACATTAAACGATGGTGACCGCACCATTCTCGGCAACGGTCTGCCTTCATTCAACTATGGTCTGAACCTCAGTGCTTCTTATAAGAATTGGGACTTCAGCATCTACACTCATGGTGTATTCGGTATGGACATTCTGTCATACTCTAAGATGCGTATGAGCATCATGAACCCATCGGATGACTCTTGGACACCTGCTCTGTTGAAGGACAGCTACGCAGCTATGTGGAGCGAGACGAATCCTGGCGGTACAATGGCTCGTCTGACCCGTCTGGACGACAACAAGAACAGCCGTATCAGCGACGCTTGGATTGAGAATGGTAACTTCCTGAAGATTTCAAATATTCAGATTGGTTACACCCTGCCTCGTGACTTCGTTAAGAAGCTGATGATTGAGAACGCCCGTGTTTACTTCGCAGTTCAGAACCTCGCTACCATTTCTCCATACACCAAGTATGGCGATCCTGAGGTTGGTCAGGGCAACGTAATCTACACAGGTCTGGATACAGGTCGTTATGCAACTCCACGCACCTTCCAGTTCGGTCTTAACGTAACCTTCTAAACATTATATTATAATAAAGAAATAGAAGCAATAATAATAAAAGACTTTATTATGAAAAGAAAATCAATATATAGTTTGATTGCAGGGGCACTGGTCTTAGCAGGCTTTTCTTCCTGTAACAACGAAAAATTCTTAGACGTAACACGATATGATGTTGCAGACCTTAAGTATCAATTTGAGAGCGATCATGCAGCACGTGTCAGTTTGAATGGTATTTATGTATACAACAATGTAAGTAAGCAGGACAATAGCTGGGGCTTCAAGCCAAATCTGTTTACTGGTAGTCACCCTACAATGGATACTCAGTGTACGGGTTGGGACGTAAAGTTCCTCGACCAGACATGGGATGCCAACGTAGGTGAACTTGGTGAAGGTTGGGCCCACGCCTATGCTGCTATCTGCCGTGCTAACATTTATTTGGAGGGTCTGGAAAAAGCTGAAGACATCACAGAGGGAGCTAAGAGGCTTTGCGAAGGTGAGGCTCGCGCACTCCGTGGTTACTTCTACACATGGCTGGCTACAACCTTTGGACGCGTACCTATGCTGAACACTGGTGAGGATTTCAACAACACGCCTAACAAGGCTGCCGCTGAAACTTACGAGGAGATGTGGGATTTCATCATCGAAGACTTTAAAGCCGCTTCCGAGGCACTTGACTGGAAACCTTACAATAATGAATATGGCCGCTGCACCAAGGGAATGGCAAAAGCATATCTGGCTGATGCCTATATGTGGAAGGCATACCGTTGCCCCGACAAGGCTGCCGACTGTTATGCCAAGGCTAAGGCTGAACTGAAGGATATTATCGAGAGCAAAACATATGAGCTCTCTACCAACTTTGCTACCAACTGGGATCCTGCTGGATTCTGGAACAAGGAGTGTGTATGGGCTATGTGCTCTGACGAAGGTAACCAATGGAGTAGCTGGGGCGGTGACCGTACCATTACCTTCTGTAATCCTAATATGTTCAAATGGTTCTGTGCTTGTCCTGAAAATGGTGGATGGGGAGCCGAGTACCTCTCTTGGGAATGGTATGCTTGTTATGAGCCAGGCGACACCCGTCGTGACGCATCTTGTGTAACAGGTGCAGTGCCTGAGGACCAGATGAAGAAGTATGGTATTGAGAAGTCAGAGAAGGTTTGGGGATATCATCCTTACCTGAAAGATTCTGTCGGAACTAAGCATAGCGATGCTGCTGCTGCCAACTATAGCCGAGTTGTTAAACCATTTATTAATGATAAAGGAGTTCTATCTGGTACAAAGACTATGCAGTTCCACTTCACCAATGGTGAGTTCGCTCCTGCAATTTGGACTACAAAGATCTGGCGTAATGCATATGCTGACGGTAACTCTTGGGGTACTCAGATGTGGTCTCCGACCATCATCTACGGCAAACGCTATGCTAACGTACTGCTTGACTATGCAGAGTGCTGTTTCCGTACTGGTGATGCGGACACAGGTTGGGCTATACTCGACCAGCTCCGTAACCGTGCTTGGGGTAACTTGACAGTAGGTCAGGACTACAGCAAGTATTATGCTCATTTCAATAATGTTTATAATGCTTACCCCTGGACTGGTGATAACGACCATCCTCATCCAGAACTTAAGCCTGCTGACATGACAAAGTATCCTATTGGTGTGCTGGATGCCCCTGTTACAGTACCTTCAGCTAAGGAATACTACACCAAGTTGGCTTCTACTCCTAACCGTGTAGGTTATGTTCACAAGTCTGAGGCTTGGAAGGTAGCTGTCAATGAGGAACGTCGTAAGGAATTCAACTCTGAGTGGTGTCTCTGCCCAGATATGATCAAGTCTGGCTATATGGAGGATCACATCAACTACAACTATCCAAAGGATGACGGTGGTGACGACTATGCTAACTATCCTTGGTCAAAGCGTACATTTGATTTCGATATCAACAAGATGGATATGCCTATTCCTGCTGCTGAAATTATGAAGAATACGCTGCTGAAGCAGAACCCAGGTTATTAAGTCTAAGTAGTCGAAAACTATACCGACGCAAATGATACTACACTCGACAGAATAACTGAAAAGTTCTTCTTTCTCAAGAAGTACTTTAGTTATAAGGGTAAAATTTCAATGGAAGGGCGTTGCAGTGATGCAATGCCCTTTTTTAAATTCCCGTAACTTTCCCCCGTTTTATTTGGAAGTTAAAAAGATTATTCCTAACTTTGCATTCGGAATTTGTCTGACATGATGTTGAAGAATGTTGTTTCTAACTATTGGCAACAGATACTCTTACTATTAACCTTGATAGGAGTCTTCTGCTTTTGGTATTTCTGTTTCCCTTATGTGCTGGTCATGAGGGAATCAATGCAATTGTTCTTATGGAATAGTCAGTATTTCATGGAGCGTGTAGCTGTTCCTGGAGGACTGGCACAGTACATAGGAGAATTTCTGGCGCAATATTTTATGAATCCGATGAGTGGAGCTGCAATCTACGCAGTGCTATTTGTTGTTGAACAATGGTTGTCTGCCCAATTGCTGCAACGGGCCTTTCCAACCCTGAAAAACGTTTATCGTTTTGTCCTTTCCCTGCTGGTTCCACTGGCATTAGTGCGTCTGGCGATGATTCCCGAAGTGCCACTCACACCAACTATCGCTGTCATTTTGGTAATGGCAGTCATGGCGCTGATGCCATCGAGCAAGAAACTACGAGTAATCACCAGTTGCATGATGATACCCGTGATGTATTGGTTAGTCGGTCCTGCAGCCATTCTGTTGGTGCTTTGCTGTATCCGTTGGGTACCACTGACTGCTACGTTATTTGCAGCTTGCTTATTAGGCAGTTCGTGGGTGACGCCTTATCCGCTTCAACGAATTGCCAGAGGTGTTGACTATTACTGGGGTACAGAACGGAACATAGGGAGCTACGAGCAAATGGAATGCGATATGCTGATGCGCTTAGGGGCGTGGAGTGATATGATAGAGAAATACCGTTATCCGAATTCCGTAACAGTAGCCAGTGCCGTTAAGGTAGCCAGTTACGAGACGGGACAGATGGATCGTACGGAATTGTTTGCCAGTATGGTGGTACCTGAAGAGCTGCAGGCACCTGCTATCTTCAGTTCGAATGGGTTGCACATGAGGGTCAATTTTGAAAGTCTGGTAGCAGCATTCATGGTGAGCGACATCGCCATGCTGATGAATATGCCTACTGTTGCGCAACGCTCTGCTTTTGAAGCGATGGAGTTCATACCAAACTACAACAAAAGCGGAAGAGCTCTCAAACGACTGGTGGAGACCAATCTCATTATCGGCAACTACCAAGTAGCATTGAAATACTTGGCTATTCTGGAAGAGACAGCCAACTATAGTAAATGGGCTCAGGAAATGCGCCCTCTGGCTGAGCACCCGGAACGCCTGCAACAGCATCCTTTCTTCCAGAAGGCGCAAGAGTCATTCCAGAAAGCGGAAGATATGTTCTTTATATAAATAAGGTATGAGAAACGAATTACGTTATATATTGCCCCTGCTACTGATTCTTTTGACAGGATGCCACTCTCGGCCCCAGAATGCCGTGAAGGAGAATCAGCTGCCTGCTATTTATCCCGACTACACAGGAGTGACCATTCCTACGGATATTGCACCCTTGGATTTCGCTATGAGTGACGACGAAGTGACGAGGATTGACGTGACGGTGAAAGGTGAAAGGGGGGGAGAACTGCATGCGAATGGCACCTATGCCGACTTTGATATTGACGAATGGCACCAGCTGTTGCAAAATAATAAGGGTGGAAAACTCCTGGTGCAGGTCTTTGCCGAGAAAGATGGGCAGTGGACTGCTTATCAGGAATTTCCCATCTATGTCAGCAACGAGCCGTTGGATGAATGGGGAATTACCTATCGGCGCATCCCTCCCAGCTATCAGATATATAGTAAAATGGGCATCTACCAGCGTAATCTTTCAAATTTCGATGAGGAGCCTTTGCTGGTGAATACACATATCGGCGGAATGTGCATCAACTGTCACACGCCCAATCGTACCAACCCTGATCAGTATGTGTTTCATGCGCGTGGTGCCAACGGTGCTACTATTATACACCGAAAGGGTAAGGACGAACTGTTGCAGGCCAAAAACGAATTTCTGGGTGGCTCGATGGTCTATCCTTATTGGCATCCAGGAGGCCGCTATTGTGCTTTCTCGACCAATGTCACCAGTCAGATGTTCCATTTTGCTCATCAAAAGCGCATCGAAGTGTATGACTCCAAATCCGATGTATTCGTCTATGACGCTGAAAGCCAGGCTGTTCTGAGAGATACACTGACGATGAAACTGCTGTGGGCAGAAAACTGTCCCGTTTTTTCGCCTGACGGGAAATGGCTCTACTACCTCACTGCTAAGCGGCAACTTTATCCTACCGACTACGATCAAGAACGATATAACCTCTGCCGAGTGGCTTTTGACGAGCAGACAGGAAGATTCGGTCAGCAGGTAGATACCCTGATTCATGCCGACCAGATGGGCAAGAGTGTCACCTGGCCCCGTCCGTCATACGATGGCAAATACATCATGTACACGCTGGCTGACTATGGCTATTTCTCCATCTGGCACTCGGAAGCCGACCTCTGGTTGCTCGACTTGCAGACAGGCGCGACACAACCTATTAACGAGGTGAACAGTGCGGAATCAGAGAGTTTTCATAACTGGACCGGCAATAGCCGCTGGTTCCTGTTTACCAGCAGGCGCGACGATGGTCTTTACTCGCGTATCTATCTCTCGTCCGTTGTTAACGGAAAGGCTACGAAACCCTTTATGCTGCCGCAACGTGACCCTAAGCATTACTATCGTGACTTGTTGGACTCCTATAATACGCCCGACTTTACCAAGCGTAAAGTGGATGCACATGCACGTCGTATAGCAGCTGACATTATGAGCGACAGGCGCATGGTAACCAAAGCCGTATCTTGTGGCGAATAGAGATAAGAATTTATTAATTTTTTATACAAAAACTAACAAATTTGCACGGATTAGTAATTTTTTTTTGGAAAACTTTGTGTAGTTTTCTAAAAAAAACTTATATTTGCATCCGAATTACGTGAGGTAATGCATAACCTAAGCCTGCCAAAAGTGTAAGAAACCATATACACGCAAGGCAAAAAACATAATGATATAATAACTATTAACATTATTAATAACCTATAGTATGAATCAAAAAGTAAGAAAGTCTGTGCTGTTGATAGGTGTGTGCCTATGTGGCATGTTCACTATGCAGGCTTATGCAGCTGGGGGGGGCAATTCTCCAGTACCTGCCGTTCAACAGTCGAAGAAGATCACTGGTACTGTAGTTGACTCACAGGGTCCGATTATCGGTGCTAGTGTAGTTGTGAAAGGTACATCGAATGGTATCGCTACCGACTTCGATGGTAACTTTACTCTTAATGTCAACCAGGGACAAACCCTTGTAATCTCTTACATCGGTTATCTGACCAAGGAAGTCAAAATCGATGGACGTAGCCATTATGACATCACGCTCTCGGAAGACAATGCTCTTCTCGACGAGGTAGTCGTTGTCGGTTATGGTACGATGAAGAAGAGTGACCTGGCAGGTGCTACTGGATCTATGGACGAAAAGAAGATGAAGGGCTCTATCATCACCAACCTCGACCAAGCTTTTGCAGGACGTGTAGCAGGTGTGACCTCTATGGCAACCTCTGGTGCTCCTGGTTCTTCTACCTCAATTCGTGTTCGTGGTCAGGCAACAATCAATGCCGGAGCCGAGCCTCTTTATGTAATTGACGGTGTTATCTGGAACAATTCAAACTCTTCTGGTGCTTCAGTCGGTTTGGGTGACCGTCTGGGTAACGGTTCTGTTTCATCAGTATCTCCACTGTCAACTATCAACCCTGCTGATATCGTAAGCATGGAAATCCTGAAGGATGCCTCTGCCACCGCTATCTACGGTGCTCAGGGTGCTAACGGTGTCGTACTGATTACCACCAAGCATGGTAAGACAGGTGAAGCTAAGTTCTCTTATGACGGTATGGTGGCATGGCAGCGTCAGTCAAAGCGTATTGACATGCTGAACTTACGTGAGTTTGCACAGTATTATAATGATATGGTAGCCCAAGGCAGTGCGACAGAAGATGCTGTTCTGAGTGATCCAAGTGCGTTGGGTAAAGGTACTAACTGGCAGGATGCCATTTTCCGTACAGCTTTGCAGCACCAGCATCAGGTGAGTGCACAGGGTGGTACAGAAGCCGTTAAATACTATGTCAGCGTAAACTATATGAACCAGGATGGTACTATCATTGGTTCAAACTTTATGCGTAATGGTGCCCGTATCAATTTGGATGCTCAACTGAAACCTTGGTTGAAACTTGGTTTGAATGCCAACTATTCACACACCTCTGAGAAGTTGTTGAAGGCCGACCAGGATGAGGGTGTCATCACTTATGCACTGACCACACCTCCTTATCAGCCTATTTATGACATTGAAGGTGGCTACACTTCTGTTTCCCGTGAAGGAATGAGCAATCCTAACCCTGTTGCATTAGCACTGATGAATGACTATCGCTACAAGCGTAACCTGCTGAGTGGTAACATCTTTGCTGAGGTGACATTCATGAAGGGTCTGGTTTGGCACACGGAAATTGGTTATAACTTTAACTGGGACCGTGCTTCAACCTTCGAACCAACAGTTAGCTTGGGTAACTGGACCAAAGCTCAGAACCAGGCTCGTTTGCAAAAGACCACAGGTCAGTTCATTCAGATTAAGAACTACCTTACTTATAATGGCCAGATTGGCAAACACAGTTTCTCTGCCATGATTGGTCAAGAGTCATGGGAGAGCAAGTGGGACTATGTAAGTGCCTATAATACAGACCTGCCGGCTAATTCTATTGAGAACCCCGCATTGGGAACTGGTCAGGCTGAAATCGGCTCAGGCTTCGGCTCAAGTTCAATGGCTTCATTCTTCACGCGTGAAACCTATAATTATGACGATCGTTACTTAGCAACCTATACCTTCCGTCGTGACGGTAGCTCAAATTTCGGTCCCGACAGACGTTGGGGTTCGTTCCATTCATTTGCTGCCGCTTGGCGTTTCTCGAATGAATCATTCGTTAAGAAGTTCGCAGAGAAGTGGCTGTCAAACGGTAAGCTTCGTATTGGTTGGGGTCAGACCGGTAACTCTAATATCGGTGGTGGCAAGTGGGCTTCCGACCTATCAGTTATGGAGACAGGTCTTGGAACCAGCTATCGTCCTGCCCGTATCGCCAATAGAGAAATTCACTGGGAGAAGCAAGAGCAGACAAATATCGGTCTTGACCTTGGTTTCTTCGACAACAAGATTAATATTACAGTTGACTGGTACAAGAAGATTTCTGACGACATGCTGATGCCTATGCAGTTGCCTTCTTATATGGGTACCAGCGGTAACGGTTCTTCTGCTCTTGCAGCACCTTGGGGTAACTATGGTAAGATTGAGAATACAGGTCTTGAGCTCACTGTCAACACTCACCCCATCTCAACCAAGAACTTCTCTTGGGATTCAGAGTTTGAAATCTCTTGGAACAAGAATAAGTTGAAAGAACTCGCAGGAACAGCCAGTGCCTCTATCTATGGTTATGGTATGTGGAGTGATATCGTTTCAAAGAGTGACGTAGGTCAGCCTTTGTTCCAGTTCTACGGTTATGTATGTGATGGCGTCTATACCAGTCTTGAGGATATTGAGACCAGTCCAAAGCCTGTAGCATACAACAATGCCGGCTTCAACCGTTGGAACACTGTTTGGGTAGGTGATATTAAGTATAAAGACTTGAACAGTGACGGTATTATCGACGAGAACGACCGTACCTATATTGGTAACCCAATGCCTAAGTATACATTCGGTTGGACGAATACTTTCCGCTATAAGGATTTTGACCTGACAATTTTCATTAACGGTTCTTATGGTAACAAGGTATTCAATTATCTCCGTATGAAACTTGATGGTATGAACAGTGTATGGCAGAACCAGGCCGCTTCAGTAAACGGACGCTCTACCATTACTCCTATCGATCCTAATAAGGACTATACCAACGGTTACGTAGGCAACAACTCAGGAACTGTTTATAATTGGTACGACGATATTGACAACGTACACGTTGTGAATCCTACAGGAATGCCAGCTGTACGTTTGAACGACCCGAACAACAACCGTCGTATCAGCGACCGCTATGTTGAAAACGGAAGCTATCTGCGTATGAAGAACATCACCTTAGGTTATACTCTGCCTAAGAAATGGGCTAAGAAACTGTATTTGGATAATGTACGTGTTTACTGCAACATCCAGAACCTCTTTACTATTACAGGTTATGACGGTTACGACCCCGAGGTTGGTGCTTCAACAGCTGATGCCAATGGATACGTCTATGGTCTTGATAACGGACGCTACCCGTCTCCAACTGTTTATTCATTTGGTGTTAACGTATCATTCTAAATATAATTCAAGGAATAATTATGAAACTATATAATATCAAATCATTAGCATGCATCGCGCTTCTGGGACTGTCAATGTCGTCTTGCGAGAAATATCTGGACAAGCCCACAGAAGATGGCTATGATACTTCCAACTATTATAGCAATGATGCCCAGTGCCGTGCAGGTGTTAACTATCTGTACAACTCACCTTGGTACGACTTCATGCGTGGATTCTTTAAAGTGGGTGAGGTTATGTCTGGTAACTACTACATGGGCAGTTCTCCCTATCTGACATTTACATTGGACGGCTCGGATGCTGACTTGGCAAATATGAGCGCATCGCTTTGGGCTGTTAATACCCATTCGACTACCGTTTATAACAATATCAAGAATGCCAGTGGTGCTTCTGAGGCTGTCAAGAATGCCACTATGGGTGAATGTCTGACATGGAAGGCAATGGCCTATTTCTATATGGTACGCTCTTTCGGTGCTGTGCCCATTATTCATATGCCGGTAGAAACTATCAACTCTCAGCAGTCCACTTCACTTCGTAAGGCTAAGATCAGTAATATTTATGATTACATCATCATATTGCTGGAGAAGGCTATCACCTTATTGCCTGATTCTGACCCCACGAAGAGCGGACGCATTGACAAATACGCCGCCAAGGCTCTGCTCGCCAAGGTTTATCTGACAAAGGCCGGTTTCAGTGAGGAAAACACTACTTATAACCCAGGAACCTATAGCTACATCACATGTACGGCTCACCAGCGTAATGCAGCAGATTTGGCAAAGGCTGCCGAACTGGCTCTCGATGTTATCGAGAACAGCGGACGTAAACTGATGGATAACTATTCGGATATCTTCCGTGGTGAGAACAATGTCTGCGACGAGGCTCTTATCTCATGGGCTTGGACAATGGGTTCACACTGGACCTGCCAGAACTCTTTCCACTGCGACCTTTCTATCGAAGGCTTCGATGAGAACGGTGACTGCTGGGGTGGCTGGGGCGGCCCGTCTGTTGACCTGCAGGATGCTTTCGACGAAAACGCTTTGTCTCCTGACCGTCAGAATGTTGACGCTCGCCGAAAGGCTACGTTGATGATGATTAACGATGAGTATGACTATTTCTATGCCGATTGCGGCGGTTTCGAACTGCTGAAGTTCTGTTTTGGTGGATTTGAAAAGGACGGACATCCTGGTCCTGGCCAGTGGGAAAGTCCTACCGGTGCCGGTGAGGTTAAGCACCTCTATGGCAACAATGCCGACCATGCACGCTTCTATGGTGCGAATGCCGGACGTATGGCTTCTGCCCTCTATACCCATCTGCTGCGTTTGGCTGATGTTTACTTGATTTACTGCGAGGCAGCTATGGGAACTAACCCTTCTTCAAGTGACCCCAAGGTGCTGGAGTATTTCTATCAGGTACGTCACCGCTCGGTGAAGGGTTATGTAAAGCCGGCTTCTATTACATGGGAAGACATTTGGAAGGAGCGTCGTCTTGAGCTTGCTTGCGAAGGTGACCGTTGGTACGACTTTGTTCGTCGCTACTACTACGATCCATCAGGTGCCATTGCAGAAATCAAGGCCCAGCGTCGTAACGGCTATAATGGCCTGAATGATCTCTATAAGGCCTACTATAATGGTGGTAAAAAAGATGGTTGGAATATAGATGCTCATCCAGCTTCCTACGATACTGGTGCCGCTGCTCCTAATGTGACCGACCGCAGTTTCACTATTCCTTTGCCTTCTTCAGACATTTCCTACAACCCACTGTTGATGGAAGCTCCCGAAGACTTTGATTTAAGCGGAATTACTTTCTAAACCTTTAAAGCAAATAAAAGATATGAGATACAATCATAAATTAAGCAGTCTGATACTGACAATTATAGCCGTAGCTTCAAGCTTCTCGCTACAGTCATGTAAAGACCAGCCCGACGAATTCAAGTTGTCAGATGGTACACCTACTATCTACTATATTCGTCCTGCATCTTACAGCGCAAGCGACTCTCTGCTTGTTGAGGCCGCTCCACAGACAAGTATCTGTCTTGTAGGTTCTAACCTGAAGAGTATTCAGCAGATGTACTTTAACGACAAAAAGGCCGTCTTGAATACCAGTTATATCACGGACAATACATTGTTTGTTCAGATTCCAAGTGATATCCCCGATGAGGTGAGTGACAAAATCTATATGATTACTCAGGCTCATGATACGCTGACCTACGACTTCCACGTTGTGATTCCTGCGCCAGTAGTAACTGCCATGAAGAATGAGTGGGTAAAAGTTGGAGAGGATGCTGTTATTACAGGTCAGTACTTTATTGACGACCCCAACCAGCCTCTAACAGTGACTTTCACTGGTATTAGCAATTCTATCAGTGTTAAGGTTCCTGCTGAGAACTTCAAGTCAATTACACGTTCACAGCTTGTATTTACAGTGCCAGAGGGTGCTGAGGAAGGACAGATTGAAGTTGCTTCCGTCTATGGTAAGGGCATGTCTAAGTTCTACTTCCGCGACAGCCGCAACCTTATCACGAACTTTGACGGCGCCACAGATGTTGTACCACAGGGTTGGAACATTGCTGCAACCTATAGTGATGTAAATGGTGTTGACGGTAATTATGTCCAGCTTGGTCCTAAAGAAACAGAAGGTGGATGGGTAGAGGAACTCAAACTCCCGTTCTGGTGCGGTAACTGGAATGGCGATCCTATGAGTATCACCTCTGGAGCTGGTATTCCTCTGCGCAACTTCCTGGATTTCTCTGATTGGCAGAACATGTCATTCAAGATGGAACTCTATATTCCGAAGTCAAATCCTTGGTCGGCAGGCGCTATGCAGATTCTCTTTGTGAACCATAAACAGTGCGCAAACGACACTTGGCAGAACAATACCTACATCCACACTAAAGCCGATGGCGGTCTTGACTTGCCACGCGCCCTCTATCGTCCTTGGGAGGCTACCGGTTCGTTTGATACTGGCGACGAGTGGATTACAGTAACTATTCCTCTTACAGATTTTGTATACAACGATGATGGTACTAAGGTTAGTTCGACAATGAGCATAGAATCGTTCGACAGCTTCATTATCTGGCCTATCAATGGCGGTGTTGCTGGAACAACCTGTACTCCTATCTTCCGCTATGACAACATACGTGTTGTTCCTAATCTTTAATCAATTAAGTAAACGACAATGAAAAAGATAAAGAATATATTCTCTCTGTTGGTGGTAGCCCTTGCCGGGCTATTGCTGACAGCGTGCAGCAAAGACGATCTTGGCACTAATCAGTATCAAGGTGGTGTGTCCTTGAATGTATATGGTCCTTCACCAGTGATGCGTGGTGGTCAACTGCGCTTCTTGGGAAGCAATCTTGACCAAATACGTGAGGTCATCATTCCTGATGGCATCTCTATTACTAATATTGAGGTTGTAAAGTCTGGTGTACCCAGTGAGATTCGTGTAACCATTCCTAAGGATGGTCCTGTTCCTGGTAAAGTGATTCTGGTGTCTAAGACTGACGAAAGAATTACAACCAAGACAGATTTGAATTATATTGAGGGCATTGAAATCACTGCATTCCCAACATCTGCTATGCCTGGTGATGTTATCAAGATTGAGGGTGATTACTTGAACCTTATCTATTCTCTCGCTTTTGCTGACAACGTATTGGTATCTGCTGACGACTTCGTTTCACACGATCGTTACGCTATTGAGGTGAAGGTGCCAGAGGAAGCTAAGACTGGTAAGTTGGAGCTTTACACTGCCGACCTTACTGTTGTTGACAAGAATAGCGTTGAATATCAGATTATCAAGACTGATGAGGCTATCGAGATTGGTGTTCCTACCACTGAAGAGGTGAAGTCTCCTCGTGGAACAGCAGCCGCTGAGGGTGAGATTACAGCCAAGGCTGGTGAGAAGATTACACTGACCGGTTCTTACTACAATGTAGTATCTGCCATAGCATTTGGTGATGTTGAGGTGAGTGAAATTGAAGTAAGTGAAGATGGCACGACCTTGTCGTTCGTTGTTCCTGCAACGGCTCCTGACGGTGTGTTCAATTTGGTTTGTAAGTCTGGTGAGGAAGTTCCTGTTGCTACATTGACTACTATAAAGCCAACTAACTGCACAGCTACTCCTAATCCTGTAAAAGCTCTTAAAGCACTGACTATCAGTGGTCAGGACATGGACCTCGTAACAGGTGTGAAGTTCGAGGGCGCTGATGCTTTGAGTGGTGACAAGATTACCGTGGCTGCCGATAAGGTGGTTGTAGGTGCTGTACCTGAGACTGCAACAGAGGGTAAGCTGAAGCTTGTCATGGCAAATGGTGCTACTGTTGACGTTGAATTCACTTTGGTGAAGCCAACAGTGACAACCTATAACGCTAATCCTGTTAGCGCTGGTGCAGCATTACAGATTACCGGTACAGACCTTGACCTCGTGAAGACCATCAAGTTCGGTGATGGAACTGCTACTATTAATAAGGAGGCAGTGTCTGCTGATGGTACTACTATCACAGTTATTGTTCCTATGGAAGGTACAAGTGGCAAGCCTGTCTTTAACCTGGCTAATGGTACTTCTGTGGAAGGTCCAGATTTGACCATCAACGAGGCTGTATTCTGTTACATTACTGAGATGCCAGTATTCGACGATGATACTACACCTGACGCAGGTGATATATTTGCGGTACCAGTAGCAAACGGTGACAAACTGACTAACGTATTAGTTAACGGTACAGAAGTTAATTTCGTCTTGTCTGAAAAGAACGGTACATTGACATTCGGTATACCTGCTGATGCGACGTCAACATCTGTTGTTAAACTGATCTCTTCTAATGGTGAGATTGAATATAAGATTTCTGTTAAGCCAGCTACTACCAAAACAAAGGTTATATTGACAGGACCTGTAAGTGTCGGTAATTGGAGCAATAATATCACCATACCTGTTGATGCATTCAAGGATCTTCCTGAAGGAAAGGTGACAATGGTTATGTATTATGCAGTAGAAGCTGATGGTGCAAAGATTAAGTTCAACGACGGTCACTGGAAAAATATCAAGTTGGAAGGCTGCGTGGGCGACTCTGAATATTTCTTTGAGTTCGATCCCAACGAAACAAAGGCATATGTTCCGCTGTCAGCAGAAGATATTGCTCATCTGACAGACCCAAGCATTCTTGATTGGGGTGGCAGTATGTTCATCAACGGACTGAATGTCACATTCAACAAGATTGTACTTGAGATTGAAATACCTCAGGAGAAGGATTTAGTTACAGAGTTTGGCTTGACGAACATGGACGGTACTGCTATTACATTCCCATATCAATTTACATGGAATAATGATGGCCGCTTCCTCATAGCAGGAGATAAATTGAAGTCAGCAGGACTGAAGCAAGGCTCTGTTTTAAGTTTCTATAAGAGCACATCTGCTAAGGGACAAGTGCAAATTAACTATAATACTGACGGCTGGCCTAATGTTACCACTGTTGCTGACTGGGATCCAAAATTGGAGGTTCTCACATATGAGTTTACCAGTGAGACAGCAGCACAGGCTATTACATATGGCCTCGCTATTCAAGGTGATCTTGGTGGTATTACAAAGATGACAATTCTTCCTTAATTAATATATTAGAATTATGAAACTGAAAAATATAATCAATACACTGTCTTTAGCAGCTGTGGCATTCTTTGCCACAGCCTGCCAAGACACGGATGCTCAGATTAGTATTACTGATGTTAATGCACCAGAGTTCGTGTCCGCAACTCTGACACAAGAAAAGCCAGTGTTCTTTGGAGAGACGACCATTAAGGTGGCATTCGACAAGAAAATTAATTTTGCGAGCAAAAACGCCAGTCAGGTTACTATCAATGGAGAGGCTGTTGATAAGGCTTGGGTTGCTGGCGCCAGTAACGAACTGACTATCGTCAAGACACTTGATTTCTGCAACTCATTGTCTTTGCATATCCCCGCAGGTCTTATTATCGGCCCTCAGGGAAAAACCTATGACGAGGATATTGATGAAACTTGGACGGTTGAGGCATTGCCCACTAACGACGCAACAGCTGTTACAGCTAAATTAGGTTGGGGTTGGAACTTAGGTAACCACTTCGATACCTCTGGTGATGCCATTGCTAAAGGTTGGGGTTATTGGGATGGAGTAGCCACCATAACTGATGCACCTTTCACAACCCTTGCTGCTGCCGGAGCCAAGACTGTTCGTATTCCTGTGACTTGGACTGACCACATGGATGATAGCAATGTCATTCCTGCTGCTTACCTCGATGAGGTGGCTGGTGTCGTTGACAAGGCGATTGCTGCAGGCTTGAATGTTATCATTAATACTCACCACGATTCATTTGAGACAACATTGGGTGACGCTGCTGGTGACGAAGAAAAGGCAGCCGCTGCCAAAGCACTTATTGAGACGTTGTGGACACAGGTTGCCACCAAGTTCAAGGACTACGATGCTGATAAGTTGATTTTCGAGACCTTCAACGAGGTTCACACTGGTGATGACTGGGGCACAGGATCGGATGCACAATTTGATTTGCTGAATAAGTGGAACCAGTATGCTGTTGACGCTATCCGTGCCACTGGCGGTAACAATGCTACCCGTTGGATTGGCGTTGCCGGTTATGCAGCCAATATCGACCTCACTATTGCTCGTTTGGTTTTGCCAGAGGATCCTGCAAAGCGTATTATGGTTGCTGTTCACTGTTATGATCCATACAACTTCTGTACTGTACCTGCAAAATCTGGACAGAACAGTTGGGGACATAATGCAGATCCTGATCATTCTGACTCAGCTGCAGAGAGCTATGTCGTCAGTCAGCTCTATAAGTTACGCACAGCTTATATCAATAAGAACATTCCTTGTTATCTGGGTGAATATGGCTGTGTATACCAACCTACAGCTAATGCCAATGCCTTCCGTGCTTACTATCTGGAGTTCTTCTGCCGTGCAGCCAATTATGCCGGTATCCCTATGATGATTTGGGATAACAACTCCAAGGCCAGTGGCGACGAAGCTTTTGGCTACATCGATCATGCTGATGGTAGTTGGTTGAATGACAGTGAGACGACAGTTCCTATGATGATTAAGGCCTGCACAAGTACAGATGCCTCTTACGATTTCCAGACTATCTGGGATAAATCTCCTGTAGTAGAATAATTATAGATGAAACAATATCTAACAATCATTGCCGCTGCCCTGGTTCTTGCCTCGTGCAGCGGCAATCAGCCTAAAGCTGACGACCCACTGGCTGATTCCGGTAGAACACAGCGGGTAGAGAATCTGTTGTTGAACCTGAAGGAGTTGGGCGACAGTGGGGTGTACCTCTTCGGACATCAGGATGCTACGCTTTACGGCGTTGGCTGGAATGGTGACGAAAACCGTTCGGATGTGAAAAGCGTATGTAACGATTTTCCTGCTCTTGTTGGTTTCGAACTTGCTGGTATAGAACAAGGTGATTCTGTAAATATTGACGGAGTTTCCTTTGATCGTATTAGGAAGGCTGCTGTCCGCCAGTACGATCTAGGTGGAATAGTATCTTTTTCATGGACTATTCCAGAGAAAATGAGTAATGCGGAACAGATTCTCCCTGTTGCGGACTTCCTGAATTCTTTGGAAACACCTTATGGAGTAAAAGTCCCGGTATTGCTGCGTCTTCGTAAACACCAATCCAAAGAAATATGGAAGATGGTAGCTGAAGAGTTGAAGGCCAAAGAAGTGGTGAATGTTCTTTTTGTCTATTCAGTAGAAATTGATAGTGTCGCGTTTGATGAGGCTGAATATTTGGAGAATTATCCTGGCGACGACATGATTGATGTAATGGGGGTAGAGAGTTATTGTGTGGCTCCTGACGCAGATACTTTGCAAATAGCTGCCTTCGCATCTCAGTTGGATAAGAGCCTTGCTGTAGTAGGCAGTATCGCACAGAAGCATCAAAAACCTCTGGCGTTAACGGAAACCGGCTATGAGCGAATCAAGGTGAAGGACTGGTGGACAAAAACATTAGCTCCTGTACTGGCTAAATACCCAGTATGTTATGTGATGGTCTGGCGTAATGCTTATGAACAGTCTGCTCACTATTTTGCGCCCTATCCGGGACAGCTGTCGTATTCAGACTTCGTTCGATTCTACAACGACAAGAAAACGCTATTCTTACATGATGTAAATGGACTTTACCTTAATAATTAGATGTTTCAAATAAAGACTTAAGTTGATTTATATACTCGCCCCGCATTGTGATAATGCGGGGCGATTTTTGGTAGTTTTGTACTAAACTTTAAGAATATTGTTTTTTTTTGCCATTTTCTTGATAATTAAAATGAAATTAAAATGTTATTTAGGGACTATTGACTCGTGAGGGTAAATGAGTCTGACAAAAAACAAGTCTCGCATATCCAGAGACTTTTCGATTATCTTAGTATCGAATGCTTACAAAAGTATTGACAGTGAATTTCGGTCTCGAGTGATTCGATGATTTGGCTCGAGCCAAATCATGTTTTCTCTCGAGCCAATGCATCGATTGGCTCGAGCCCCTGTTTTTAGCCTCTCTTAGCACTTTCTGGCCGATTGGTAAAAATACACGACAAGTCTCGCACATCCTCACCTGCACCAAAGGCAATTGTTGGCCATGGGCACATAGCCCATAGCCAACAAGGAATATAGAGGAAAACAGATTTTTCAGCATATATCTTACTTAAATAGTAACTGTGCCATCTGGTAGAGGCTGCGGCGCCAGGTGAGGAATTCGTGGGCTGTACCCTCAGAGATATAGCCATGAGCATTGAAGCCGGCTTCCTTCAGACGGGCGGTTGATTCCTTGATGGCATCAGGACGTTCCTTGGAACCGCAGCTCTGGAAAATCACCTTTACCTGCTTCTTGTCTTTGATGTCCTTGGGCTCATACTGCCCACCACTCAGCAGGCCATAATAGCCGAATACCTCAGGACGACGCAAAGTGATGAGTTTCGTCTCGAAACCACCCATTGACAGACCTGCCATGGCACGGTTCCACTTGTCGGACTTCGTCTGGAAGTTGGCATCGATATAAGGTATAAGCTCGTCAACGAGAACCGTCTCAAACTCCTTGGCAGTGAACTCATGCAGACCACCGAACTTGACATCATTGGTCATACCGTATGTCATCACGATGATGAATGGCTTGATTTTGCCGTCTGCAATCAGGTTGTCCATGATGAGGTTGGCATGTCCCTGTGTGCTCCAGGCTGTCTCGTCCTCACCCCAACCGTGCTGCAAATAGAGTACGGGGAACTTCTCCTTGGGATTCTTACCATACGTTGGAGGGGTATAAACGAAGGCACGGCGAACAGTGTTGGTGCTTTTAGAAGGGAACAATACCTGCTGAACGTTTCCATGAGGAACATCCATGCGACAGGCATAGAATGCTTGGTCATGGGCGGGAATCTCAATACCACTCTCCCAACGGCATGAACCGAAATAATTATTGGTGCCCGGGTCGTTGACAATACCACCGTCAACAGTCAGATGATAATAGTGGAATCCTTCGTCCATCTGACCTTCTGTCTGGCCCACAAAAGAACCGTCGTAGGTCTTGTGGAGTTTCGTACCGCCGCGTCCGCCTAAACCGAGGCTGACCACAATCTCTTTGGCATCAGGCATATCGACACGGAAGCGAACATACCCCTGAGAGTTTACCTGTGGGAACTGCTGTCCTGGCTGGTTCATGACAGAAGGTACAAAGTCTTCCTTGACACCTTCCGACTCAGGGAATGCCAGTTCGGGCTTGAAAGGAGGCTTCTGAGCCTGTCCGCCCTGACGAGGCTTGCGGGCTGGGCGCTTAGGCATATCCCAAAGCGGAGCCTTCATATCGCGGATGTATTCGTATGACAGTTTTGGCTTGTATTCGGTGTCGAAGGGCAATGGATAGTTCGCTACACCCACCCATGAGTCTTTGTCGCCAAGATTCCAGAAAGTGACACAGTCGATGACATCCTTGTGCTTGCGGAAAGCACGGAACACACGGGCATACTGGTCGGCAGAATGTTGTTTTACAGAATCGGTAACATTCACACCATCGCGGCTGAACTGCAACTGGCCGCCCATTTCCTCGTTGGCACGGATGTCAAGTTCGGTTATGTGAATGTGTTTCACCACTGACTTATAGAGGGAAATAGCATCGTCAATTTCCTTCTCTGTAGGGCCATAGATGTTGTAGTGCCCCTGCATACCGATACCATCGATAGGCACACCGGCATCCTTCATCTTCTTCACCATAGCCGCAATGCGCTTACTCTTCACGGGGTCGCACTCGTTATAGTCATTGTAGAACAGCAAGGCATTGGGGTCGGCTTCATGGGCAAACTCGAAAGCCTTGGCAATGAACTCATCGCCGTAGAGCTTATACATGGGGCTTTGACGGTAAGGGTCCTCTGCCTTTACATCATCGGTAATAGCCTCGTTGACTACATCCCAGCAGTAAACAATATCCTTATAACGGTTGACAATGGCGAAGATATGCTTCTTCATGCGGGCATAGAATACCTCTTTCGAAGGGTTGTCCTCATACATCCATTTCCCGATCTGATTATGCCACATCAAGCAGTGACCACGCATCTTGATGCCGTTCTGACGACAGAAATTGGCAATACGGTCGGCATCGTCCCAATTGAACTGTCCCTCGGAAGGTTCCGTGGGCTCCGGCTTCATATCGTTTTCTGCCGTTACGCTGTTAAACTCCTGTTTGACAAGAGCCTGTTGCTGAGTATTCGTTACATTACGCTGATTAACGGCGACTCCGATTTTGAAATAGTCCTTATAGACATCTTTCAGTCCTTGGGCATTGGCAATGCCACCCATCATGGCAAGCACTGCCGTCATAAGAATAGTTCTTCTCATAAGTTTTTTATATGATTTAATAATAATAGTTTCAAATTAGTGGTTGCAAAGGTAAGAAAAAAAAGTGAGATTTTTCTTGCCTTTTGTATCATATTATGTCGTAAATGTAACAAACAGTTGCTATTATCAGAAATAAAGGTTAACTTTGCAACCATAATAACTAAAAAACTGCTAGCAATGAGAAAACTATTATTGGGCTTTATGGTGTTGACGGCACAGTTGCTGGCGGCACAGTCTTTCCAAATGTTACCTGAGGGATATTTCCGTCAGGGCGGTGTGGATGTTATGGCATTCAGCGATTTCTATCCGGAGGGTCATCAGGGTGGTGTCTGTGTGATCATGAACGGGCATCGTATAGCTACTAATGGTGATATCCGTATGGAGGCTACACCAGGGCAGTGGCAGCCGGTTCCTAAGCAACTGAGCAGGAAGGTAGAGGGGAATCGCATCGTGACCACGCTGTGCTATCCAGACTCCTCACGTCATCTGACAGGTTTCAATCCGATGGTTTATCCTGATTACGTCGTGACCTATCAGGTCAATGTTGAGAGTCAGGGTAAGAACATTGTTGTGACTGTTGACTTGGACAAGCCTGTTCCTGATTTCCTGTTGGGCAAAGTAGGCTTCAATCTAGAGTTCTTCCCAGGCTGGCTGTTTGGTAAGCCTTGGCTGATGGACGGGCTGACGGGTATTTATCCGCAGCAGCCTAATTCGCCACTACTGACTACAGCGGAGAATAATCTGCACATCGGTGATTTCTATACTGGAAAGGGGCAGAAGGCGGATATTGACCATTTGAATGCGACGGGCTATAGTCCTTATACTGCTGACAGACTGATTGCTGAGCCGTATGCCGTAGGACGGAAGTTTACCTCGCGTCCCGACGACCCTTATAGTAAGTTGACCATCGAGTCGCTGACGGAACCATTGAAACTCTATGACGGGCGTATGAACCATAACAACGGTTGGTTCGTGCTGCGCAGTGAGATAAAGGCTGGTGCCACGAAGGGTGCTGTGAAGTGGATCATCACCCCGAACGTGGTCAGTGACTGGCACTATCAGCCAGTCGTGCAGATTTCGCAGATTGGCTATCACCCGACAGGACAGAAGCAGGCTGTCATTGAGACAGATGCCCGTGATACTTCGACCGCCGAGGTGCAGTTGATACGTATCGACAGTGAAGGTGAGACCGTTGCTAAGACCATGCAACCTCAGGTATGGGGTAAATTCTTGCGTTACCGTTATCTGAAGGCTGATTTCAGTGATGTAGTGCAGCCGGGCTTATATAAAATAAAGTATGGGCAGTCGGAATCTTCCGTGTTCCGTATAGCTACGGATATCTATGAGCGGGGTGTCTGGCAGCCTGTCATCGAATATTTTCTGCCTGTTCAGATGTGTCACATGCGTGTCAGTGAGAAATATCGCATATGGCATGATGCCTGTCACATGGATGATGCGAGGATGGCAACGGTGGGCAACCATATTGACGGTTATGCGCAGCGCCCGGGTTTGTCGAAATATCAGGCTGGTGACATAGTGCCTGGGGTAAATGTTGGCGGTTGGCACGATGCAGGCGACTTTGATCTGCGTGTAGAGTCGCAGGCAGGAGAAGCCTATATCCTGACACTGGCTTACGAGGCTTTCCGTCCCGAGATTGACGTGACTGCTATAGACCAGCAAAAACACTGCGTGGAGATTCATGAGTCCGACGGGAAGAATGACATTCTGCAGCAGATAGAAAACGGTGCGCTGACGGTGGTCCGTAGTTATCAGGCATTGGGCAGACTTTATCGCGGCATTATCTGTAATAACTTGCGACAATATGTATTGTTGGGCGATGCCTCTGCTATGACCGATGGTATCATTGGCAATGATGACGACCGCTGGATATTCACGGAGGAGAATCCTTTCCGTGAAATAACAACAGCAGCACAACTGGCAGCTGTCAGTCGGGCACTGAAGGGCTATAACGACCAACTCAGTAGGGAATGTCTGGATATTGCTGTAAAGATTTATAATCAGGCTGACGATAGATTGAAATTGCAAGCAGCCGTAGAACTCTATCTGACCACTGGTGAACAAACTTATCTGGACTTCATTTTCGGGCAACAGGAGATGGTGGTTAAGAATATCAGACGGACAGGGTGGATGATGGCACGCGTCGTGAAGAAAATGGAAACGATGAAACACAAACGTGCCAAAGCTTTTGTCGCCGCTTATAGACAGGCCCTGACAAACTACCGGTCAGAACTGGAGAAACTCTCGGCAGAGACACCTTATGGCGTACCTTACCGTCCTTCCATCTGGGGAGCAGGGTGGGATATCCAACGTTTCGGATTTGAATACTATTTTTTAACCAGTGAATACCCCGATATATTCCCCAAAGAGACTGTTTTTAATGCTTTGAACTTTATCTTAGGATGCCATCCTGGCAGTAATACGGCATCCTTTGCCTCTGGAGTAGGGGCGAAGTCGGCGACAGTAGCATACGGACTGAACCGAGCCGACTGGTCGTATATCCCCGGAGGTGTAGTATCAGGAACGGCACTGATACGTCCCGACTTCCCAGAACTGTTGGAATTCCCATTCCTTTGGCAGCAAGTGGAGTATGTCTTAGGGGGCGGTTCGTCGCACTACATGTTCCTGGTTTTGGCAGCCAGTCATTTGTTGTAGTCGAAGGCCTCTATGTCAACATAACCGCCCTTCTTCTTGGTAGCATAGCAGAAAATACCGAACTTAGAGCCCATGAAGAAACGGCGCCAGTCGAAATTCAGGCGGTAGTCCTTGGTACCTATTTGGGTCCATTGGCTGCCGTCAATGCTATAGTAGAAATTGGCGGCATCACGTCCATGGCCATTGACAGGTCGGAAGTCTGCATCGATGCGGAGGAAGAGTTGAGAGTTGAGCGTTGAAAGTTGAGCGTTGAGGGGGATGCTTTCAATGACTTTCTCCTCAACATTCGTCACTTCCTTGTCCAAATCAGTCAGGGTGACTGACATCTCCACCATCTCCAGGACCAGGTTCTTGCCTTTCTTCTTGATGACGAGGGCGCCTGTGTCACTATTGAATGCGGCCAGTCCGGCACAATCACCGTCTTTCATCTTCGAAATGTCGATAGCTATAGTGCCACTGCATGTCGGACCTTCCATGCGCTGAGTCAGTGTGTTGGGTGCCAGATAAAGGTTGCTGACCACTCGATTGGTTTTCAGTCTGAGAAAACCGGGGCGTTCCTTGAGCGACCATGCCTCGTCGATGGGGTTATGGTTCCACTGCCAATGCAGTCCAAGTTTGTCGGAACTGAAATCATCGCTCTTTACGATGGCGGTAGCAGGTTGTCCGTTGACAAGAGGGCGGACTGTTTCGGGCACTTTGCCGTTTTCATCGCCTAACATCGGCCAGCCATTCACCCAACGACAGGGCATCACAGTCAGTACGCGGCCCACACCACCACGGTCCTGGAATATAATACCTATCCAGTCACCATCGGGAGTATCGACAATTGTACCTTGTGCTTCATAGGAGAAACCACCAAACTCACTCTCGAGGATAACCTGCTTTTCGTATGGACCGTGAATATTGTCGGCGCGGTAACACACCTCACGACGATGCTTGCCCGGTGCATAAACATGCGAAATCATCAATAGGTAGTATTTTCCATTGTGTTTGATCATGCGACTGCCTTCCAGAAGCCCTCTTTCATCCTCTTCACGCTGGAATAGCAGCTGGTGGGTGCCCTCAATGACATCCGACAGGTCGGGCTTCAGTTCCATCATTTCGCCGGTGCCGTAGATGACATAGACGCGGTCATCGTCATCGAAGAACAATGAACAGTCGTGGAAATGACGCATTCGTGAGACAATTGTCCATGGTCCCTCTGCTTTCTCTGCAGAGAAGATATAGGTGTCGCCCATAGCACCGCGCTCGTTGGGAGCCAGCAGCGCATAAAACTTGCCATTGTGATATTTTAAGGATGTTGCCCATTGCCCTCTGCCATAGACAGTACCATTTAGGAGATCGTACTTGGGTGAGTCGGTCAGACGGTCGAAGATATAACCCACCGTTTCCCAGTTCTTCAAGTCCTTGGAAGTCATGATGGGAGCACCGGGCATCAGGTGCATGGTGGTAGACACCAGATAATATGTGTCCCCCACACGGATGACGTCAGGGTCGGGGACATCGGCCCAAAGCATCGGGTTCTGAATCTTCTCCATGTGCAGCGTCTCGTAGTCGTCTGCACGGACACTTGCTGCCTGCATAAGCAGGATGCAGGCGAGGATAAAATAAATCCTTTTCATCATTCAAAGGGATTTAGTGTAGCTTGTCAAACTTTGCATTCTTTTCCAGCGTCCAGTCCTTACGCTTTAAGAGTCCGGGGTTCTTGCCGGTAAACATTTTGCCAGCTTCCTTGTCGCCCTTCAGTTGCCACTGCAACCAAGCCAATGCCGGAATGGTGAATTCGCCACCGTGAGGTTGGCGATAGGTGCCACCATGACCTACGGGATAGTTGATGACACAGGCAGGTACATGCTGGATGCGACGGAAATCGTCCATACCATTGCCATAGGCAATATCGGTCTCACCTCCCAGCATATACATCACGGGGGTGTGAATCTCCTTCAGTTTCTCCTTAGGAGGCATGGGCATACCGCCTACTGCCTGTCCTGCATTCTGCTGGTTAAACAGACCACTATTGCATATCATTAGGAGTGTGATGCGTGGGTCGGCACAGTTGAAGAGCGTCTGCAGACCGCCGCATGACATACCAGCTACACAGATATTCTTTGTGTCTATCTTCTGATAGTAGGGCGATTGTGGGTCGGCGTTCTGAGCGAAAGCCCAGTCGATGCTCTCTATCTGCTGTTGAGTGGTTGACATAGGACCGTTGTAAGGCTCCTCTTCCATAGGGATATAACCCGTTGCCAATACGATAAAGCCATGGGAAGCTATTTCATTGAGGAACTTGAAATGCTCCCAAGGCGAGTTGGTGCAGGCACCATTGCCCCATACCAATACAGGCAGTGGTTTGTCGGCATTGAAAACCGACAGATCTTGTGGTACGAAAACAGTATGTGCGGGCAGTGATGCCTCTTCTTTCATCAGAATCTTATGAGGACCAGTTCCGCCTTCTTCAACAATTTTAGACAATGGCTGCTGTGCAGATGCAGTTATACTCATACCGCAGAGCAAGGTAAAAATAACTTTCTTCATATCATTATTCGTTTATAGTGTTTCTGATAAATATGGGAATGTGTGCTTTATCGACAGGTGTAGTAACTGTTTGTCCACCCTCGTAATGCTGTCCGGTCAGCTTGTCTTTCCATCCTCCTTTGTTTTTCGGAAGGTATGTCTGCCACTCGGTGACACCGGGTTCGGTGACGGGACTGACGAGATAAGTGGGGCCAAACATGTATTCGTATTTTTGTTTCAATGCCTCAGGGTCATCCGCAAAGTCGAAAAGGAGTGGGCGCATGATGGTATAACCCTCTGTTGCAACACGTTTGGCACAGTGCTGGATATAGGGCAACATGCTTTCACGTTCTTTCAGGCAATTGGTTATGATGGTTTGTGCCTCAGGACCATAGTTCCAGGGTTCCGTATTGCTCATATAACCGTGTACGCGCATCAGTGGCAGATAGACGCTGGTCTCTATCCAACGGAGCATGCGTTCAATATAGGCACTGTCAGTATATTGATTCTGTGGACGGAAGAAACCTCCGGCATCGTATGTCCACCATGGAATACCTGCTGCCTGTACGCCCAGTCCTGCTGTGATCTGCCGGCGGAAGGTCTCCCAGTCATTACCCACATCACCACTCCACAGGGCTGATCCGTAACGCTGGATGCCAGGGAATCCACAGCGGGTGAGAATCATCGGTTGGCGACCCGCAGCCACCAGTCCTTCATAGACGGTCTTGTTAACCAGTAGGGGATAGACATTGCGAACCTGTTCTCCAGCCCAACGCCCATGATTGACGCGTCGCCCAACGAGGTCGTCATTCTCAGGTTCTGTAGCATCCTGCCACCAGGCATCAATACCTAATGGTAAGAGACGCTCACGGAAGTGCTTCCAATACGCCTGGGCTGCTTCTGGATTGAAAAAGTCGATCCAGTCTGTGCCTGGAATGTAGTGATCACCCTTCAGCATCTCCTTACCCACTTCCGAGTTCTTGTCAATCTTCGACCATACGGAGAGCATCAGACGGATGTCCAGCTGGTGAAGACTGTCAGTCAGTGCCTTCGGGTCGGGATAATAGTCCTCGTCAAACTGCATGGAGTTCCAACCATGTTTCCCCCAATACTGCCAGTCTTGCACAATCATACTGATAGGCATTCCCTCAGCACGGAACCGCTTGGCTGTCTGTAGAATCTCTTCCGAAGAATGAAACCGCTCGCGGCAATGGATATAACCCAATGCCCAATCTGGCATCAGTGGAGCATGGCCGGTAAGGTCGCGATAAGTGGCGATTATTTCATCGGCAGAACCGATGAATACGGTATAATCGACTGCTGAGGCGATGGGAGAGTGAAAGACGGTTTCATCTTTTACCTTATTATAATATAAAACGGGTTGGTCATCACGTGTCAGTTCTGCAGTCAGGTGGTGACGACCTGCTTTTAACCGAACGATTTTTGAGGTAGTGGGTGGGAGCCATACATTCTGCATCTCAATGACGGTCTCGCCATCAATAGCAAGATTATGGCGACGGGCCATCTTTTGACCTACATCCAAGAGGAGGGCATAGTCGCCGGTTTCGGGAATCAGAAAATCAGCCTCAAAGATGTGGCGTTCACGAACTTCCTGCTTTCCACCCTCTGTTGAGGTGACGTTGACAATTTCCTGCTGGGCAGCTCCTTCACGCTTGGTGAGCTTGATACTGTGCTGGCAGGGGTTAAACTCCGTCAGTCCGTAGTTGTTCCAAAGAATACCATAGCCCTTACTCGACAGGAGCATGGGCAGACTGATTTGTGTATTCACCTGTGTCAGTCGGCGGGAGAGTCCGCGAACATTGCTATATCCATCCTGGAACTGACCGAGTCCGAAGAGACTCTCGTCCTTGGGAGATTCGAAAGTCAGGGTAGCTCCGTCTTGAGACAGTTCATGACGGATAGCATGAAACAGCGTTTTCCCGTTTCGGTCTTTGAGTATCAGTGTTTGGTTGGCATCGTTCTTTTCAACGATGATATCACATTGTTCCACCTCATCGTGCTTCACATATAACCAGTCAGGCATGGTGTCAGGAGTTTCAGATTCCTGATATTGTATTCTGACAGCATTGCGAGCTACTTTCTTAACCGTCAGCATGCCCTTTCCCTGAGCGTAGGTCAAGGAGAAAAGTAAGAAAAGTGATAGAAGTACTTTTTTCATCATTCGAATTTCCACCAGTCTAAACGTGTGTCCCCTTTGTTATTGTTGAAACAGATGTATAAGTCATGAACACCAGCAGCATTCTTCACTTTTGCAGTGAAAGGACGGTATTTCTCTATGGTACCGGTGTTGCTGATAACAGCCGTTCCAATGACGGGACCGTCTGTACTGTCTAAATGGAGTGTGATGGTGCAACTGCCTGTGGAGGAAGCTGTGATATGGAATTTCTTGGCACCGCCGGCAAAATCAACACCACGCAAGCGAATATACTCGCCATCATTTATATCATAGATATACATATTCTTCTTACCTGTTGAAGCGGGCATATCGGCAATAACCCCCGTATTGGCAATGCCCATCTTGGCACTTTTCAGTCCAAAGCCCCAAGACATCGTCTCTGCTTCCACTCGCTGATACGGATTGAGCCATTGGAGTTGTTTGATAGGTTGCTGATCGAGCCAATAGGGAACTTCCCCGATAGTGCCATCAGCGAGGTATTTGATCTCAGTAGCTGAAACACTGCGGCGCTCATGATGGATGAAGGTCTCCATGTGCATCAGGTCGTAGTTTTGTCCAAAGATGTAGGAGTGGCCTTTGAAATCGCAGATACCAGGATGATTTCCGCGGTCACGCTCTGTAGGTTTCATAATATACCCCTTCCACTCCCAAGGTCCTGTGGGAGAATCGCTCATCGCATAGCCCAAAGCTTCAGGACAACAGGTGGTAGCGTATGCCAGATAATATTGTCCATTTCGTTTATAAAACCAAGGTCCTTCCTGATAATTATCAAGATGATAATCTAGTTTGACAATATCTCCTTTCAAGGATATCATATCGTCATTCAGCTTGGCATAATAAGTGTGAGGATTTCCCCAATACATATAGGCCTGCCCATCATCATCCACAAAAACCGTGGGGTCAATGTCGTCCCAGTGTTCCTGTTGCCAAACCAATGGCTTGCCAAGCGGGTCTTTGAACGGGCCATAAGGAGAATCAGCTACTAATACCCCGATGCCGTGTCCGTGGAGTGGGGCATAGAGATAGTATTTGCCATTACGTTCAATGGTCTGAATGGCCCAGGCGCCATTCTCGCGGCTGCGCCACGGGAATTCCTTTAAAGAGGCCACGGCACCGTGCTCCGTCCAGTTCACCATATCTGTGGTTGACCATAAGAGCCAATCGTACATGAAGAAACCTGCCGAACTCTTTTCATTGGGATCGGGGATGTCCTCAGGAGAGGCATCATGAGAGGTATATAGGAATAGGGTATCGCCGATGACTAATGGCGAGGGGTCTGCCGTAAATTTCGTTTGGAACAAAGGCATGTTCACCTGTTCTAAACCACGCATCTCCCACCAATCGAAATTGAAGAGCTGAGGCCCTTTACGACCTGTAAATACTAAATAGAGATCGTGTGTACCCGTGGCAATCGTTGTCAGATCTGTTGTCAATGTCTGCCATTCTTCCCATCCGCCTGTTGCAGGAACGGCTATGCGACCTAATAGCTGTCCACCGATACTGTCAATACGGATTTCGATGGCTCCGCCACGTAGTCCACTGGCCACACGTGCAGTAAACGTTCGAGGAGTCTTGTTTCCGAAATCTACTTGTTGCAGTTTGATGTAATCGCTATGATGGATACTGGTTACATAGACTCCGATTTTGTCGTTTTGTTCCGTCTTGATACCCTTTGAGAAAGCCATTGTTTCAGCTTCGACTTTGCGATAAGGGTTGAAAGAGGACAAAGGCTTCACACCTTGGTCAGTCGGCATAATCTTCGGGAAACTGCCATCGGCATTGTATTTGAATTCCTCAACAGCAACACTACGTCCAAATCCGCCGCCCTGCGGAAGTTTTCCTGTATGGTAGAAGAAATAACTGTGTCCCTTATAATCAATCACTCCGCAGTGGTTGGTAAATGAGTTGGTATCACATAGCGGCATGATTTCGCCGGCGTATTTCCATGGTCCGGCAGGCGAAGAAGCTGTACTGTATGAAATATGTTCTGGTACGCCACCGGCAGCATACAATAATTGGTAGGTGCCATTGCGCTTAGTCAGCCAGGGGCCCTCTACATAACTGTCTTTGTACTGCTTTCCTTTTTCGCGTTTACTCATCATCGGACCACCAAAGGCTTCCTCAGTCATGTCAAGCAATCCCAGCTCTCCCTTGTATGATACCATGTCCTCGTTCAGCTTCAGGTAATAACACTGGGGATTGCCCCACATCAGCCATGCCTGTCCGTCATCATCTATGAGAACGGTGGGGTCGATATGATCCCAACTGCCATTGTCAAACAGGGGCTTGCCGATAGCATCTCGGAAAGGACCAGTGGGAGTATCACCGACAGCCACACCAATAGCCATGCCATTCGTCAGTTTGGAGTGTGCACAGATATACCAGTAGAATTTGCCGTTGCGCTCTACACACTGGCTTGCCCAGGCACGGTCGTCAGCCCATGAGAAACTTTCTAAAGCCAAAGGAGAACCATGGTCTGTCCAATTGACCATGTCCTCTGTGCTATATACGCGCCATTCCTGCATCCAGAAGAAATCGGCGCCGTCTTCGTCATGACCCGTATAGACATAGAGTGTTCCGTTGTGTTCCATAGGAGCAGGGTCACTGGTAAACCATGTCTGTACAAAAGGATTTTGGGCATGACAACTCATGCCCAGTAATGTGAAAATGAATGTTTTGAAAAATCTCATATAGTCTTAGTGGTTTCTAAAGTTCCATTTTGAATTATCTGAATTGAAATCGTACTCAGCCAGTGTGGGTGTACTGTCGCCTGCAGAATATAGGACGTAGCGCTTGTTATCTCCTGCCATTCCAGGAATCGCCTTCGGCATGATGCGGAAAGTCCCGTCAGTCAATTGCTCTATGCGCCACAGTTGGTTGTCCTCCCCCGTAAAGGCAGGTACCGTTGATACTTCTTTGTCGGCAGTAGCAGCCAGTGCTCTGTCTGTACCGGCTATCGTGATTTTGAAATAGGGGTTACTGAGATAACCGCCCTTCTCAGGAACGGCAGTAATTGTCCAACGCTGATGTGGACGGAACATATAGTCGCTGGTGCGCACGGGAATCTCCCCTTTCGGCCAGTTGCCAATAACCTCCGCTAAGGTCTGGTCGGCAATCGGCTTTGTCGGTTCATTGGGGTCGATACGCCAAAATGCCTGTCTGTCCTGTTGGATGCGCACAAAATCGACCATCAGTTCCAGTGCATATCCACGGCGCTCCGACTCTATCTCGTAAGTTCCCTCTTTGAAACGGTCACCGGCTATTGGCCAGCCATTCTTCCAAAGTAACGGACGGATGCCCAATACGGAACGACCGCTGCGCTCGAAATCGGCTTCATAATGACACGACATGATCTCTACACCTTCGTCAATAACGGTACGGCCAAAGTGTCCAGGACCACAAACGCGGTCACCTGCGGCAATCACCATTTTACCACCGCCATGAAACATGTCACGGCCCACATTATCTAAATAAGGGCCCTCCACATTCCGGGAACGACCAACTACAATATTATAGGTGGAATTGACACCATCGCAACAGGTGCCATGGGTACCCAACAGATAATACCAACCGTCGCGATAAATCAAGTCCGTGGCTTCGCAGTCAATGGCGATATCTTTCTCTTTGTTGCCCTTCACGCGTTCACCCGTTGTGGGGTCAAGTTCTATAAGACGGATTGTACCGAAATAGGTACCATAGCTTACCCAGAGACGCCCCGTGGTCGGGTCAAGTAACATACCTGGGTCGATAGCATCCTGATCCTCCATACCGTCGGAGGCGCATACCTCAATGGCATTGGTATATTTGAAATCTGGACTCTTCGGGTCTAAGGTCTTGTTCCACATGGTCAGAATCCTGCCGTTATGCCCACCGCCTAATCCGCCGCCAGTAGCCCCATAGATGACCAAGTAGCGGTCGCCGATTTTCAGGACATCGGGAGCAGCACCTCCTCCAGGACGCTCAGCACCGCCGTGCCAGCTCCAGCCGTCATCAGAAATAAGACCTCCGCCACCAGTTCCGAAGGTGTAGTATTTTCCATCACATTCAGCAATGGTGGAAGGGTCATGGATATATGGAGCTCCAATCTGTGCTTGGGCGGCAGTTGTCATGAAGACAGTAGCCAGGATACTATATAGTTTTCTCATATTCATTTTACGTTAATAGTAAAGTTTGTAATAGGTTGTGCTTTCTCGTCAAGGAAACGAACACAGAAATCACTCAGTCCAGGTCCGTTAATAACAGCACTGCGCAGGATGTTCCGGCCTTTCTTCAGTGTGATTCGTTTCGACATGCCATCGTCTTCCACCATGCGGCGATCGCCTTCCAATAGCAGGACTTCTTCACCATTGAGCCACCACATGGAGGCACCGTTGCTGCCTGCTGCCAAGCGCACGTTCTGATATTCTTCAGGACAGTCAATATACGTAACCATCCAAAACAGCGAACCGTAAGTCTGCTGTCCCCATTTTTCTGCAAAGCGGAAGAGTTTCACATTGTAGTTTTCACTGTCCAACGCATGCCATTTCAGTGCCTGATGACCGGCTTTCACTTTCTGCCCGTCTGTGGGCATGATATTCATCTGATTCTCAAAATACTTCTTCGCAAACACTTCTCTTAACCAAGATGTGGTGAATATGGTATTCGAACGGATGTCTTGTTTGATAGGTTCTAAGAGCATCCATCTGCGGACGAAACCATCTTTGTCAGGTTGAATAGCTCCTGCCCCTGATGCTACACTGGAGAAGTACTTCGGGCGGTTTTTGAACTGAACCCAGTCAATGCTGCACGCTTTGTCTTCACAGGTAATGCAAAGGTCTGTCGTACCCTTTGGTAGATACTCCAAGGGTGCAGTCAGGGTAATCCACTGTTTACTCATATCACGGCGGAATGGGCCGTTCTCGCTCTTGACAATCATGGAGAATTTGGCTATGATTTTCCCATCGGCATTTTTCTCGCGAACATAGAATTCCGTATTCTCGTCGGTCTTTGCACGGACCATCACATAGCTGTCGCCTGATAGATGATTGAAATTGATGTCATTATAACGCACCCAACTGCCCTTAGCAGGGAGATTCACCTGCCAGCCGCGGAAGCGGTTTAGCGTGTCAAGATATTCAATGGTGACTCTTTCACTGGCAGTACTATATCGGTCTATCTGAATCTGATCCGTTGCTTGGTTGATACCCACGCCGCGAAGGGTAGGTTTCACTTCCTGGATTGTTCCATCGGCATTGAAATTGATTTTCTCAATACGGGCAGAGCGTCGTTTGTCCATCCATGGCGAGTAATCGTTGTGGTGATAGAAGATATACCATTGTCCTTTGTATTCCAGAATACTGTGATGATTCGTCCAACAGCCATTGGCATGTTCTGCCATGATAATACCTTTGAAGTCCCAAGGCCCTAATGGATTTTTCGACATGGCATAGGCCAGTGTCTCGGTGGGGTTCTTGCCCTCGCCCGTCTCGCCGCGAACCCACGGAAATGTCAGGTAGTACCAACCATTACGTTTGAAAGCAAAGGGACCTTCCTTGAATCCTTCAGGTAGTCCTTTCATCTCTACGCCACCGATTTTCATAGGTGGCATGTCGGGCATGCCTTCACGCTTCGGCAGTTTAACCTCTTGCAACTCTCCATCCAGTTCGAGCATATTACTCTTTAACTTTCCGCCACGTATGCCCATACCGCTCCAATAAATATAAGCGGTGCCGTCATCGTCGATGAGCACACAGGGATCGATGCCAAACACTCCTTTGATGGGTTCTTTTTCACATTTGAATGGTCCTTCTGGAGCACTGGCTGTAGCAACACCTACGGCAAAGCCGCGTCCATCTTTCGGAGCGTTGGGAAAATAGAAATAGTATGTGCCGTTTTTATAGACGCAATCAGGTGCCCACATGGAGTAAGCGTCAGGCTTTCCCCATGGCACGTTCTCTTGCGAAATGATGACTCCATGGTCGGTCCAGTCAATCAGATTCTCTGAGGAAAACACGTGATAGTCGGCCATGCAGAACCAGTCTTGGCGCTGGCCTTCCGGTGCAGGAATATCATGCGAAGGATATACGTAAACCTTGTTGTTAAAGACACGCGCAGTAGGATCAGCCGCAAACTGGTCACGGATGACCGGGTTTTGCGCTGATACCACTATTGCACAGAGTAATGATAAAGTTGATATAGTAATTCTCATGTTGTCACATTATTTAAAAAGGTGGGGAACAAACTGACGGAAGCACCGACGCCATGTCAGCCATTCGTGATGAGTGCCGGGAGAAACGTAGAAATCAGTTTTGATACCGGCTTCCCGCAGATTCTTGACTAATGCTTCAGTGCCGAAATTTTCTTCACTGCCGCAACTTAAATACAGATAGTGAATCTTTTTGTTGAACTCTTCAGGCCGTGTAAAGATTCCATTATATGCAGTCTTAACATCCAGTCCGAAGATGGCTCCGCTGAATGCGCCCATCCAAGCGAATTTATCCATGTTGTTTAATACAAGATCAAAGGTCTGATGTCCTCCCCATGACAGACCGGCCATTGCGCGATGGTCGCGGTCTGTCAGAGTTCGGAACCTCGAGTCTATAGTTGATATCAAGTCGTTTATCATTACTTTGTAGAAACTGGCACCGTATTCACTGAATCCCTGGCGGTTATCTCCACCGCGGAAAGGTGCTTTCACGTCCCCACTTTCCATGACCACAATCATAGGTTTGGCTTCGCCACTGGCTATCAGATTGTCCATGATGTGCTGCATGTGTCCTTGTTTGCTCCATCCTGTCTCATCTTCTCCCATACCATGTTGCAGGTAGAGTACTGGATAGCGCTTCTTGCCCTTCTCATATTCAGCGGGCGTGTAAACCATGGCATGACGCCATTCTTGCGTTGAGTTGGCATAATAGTATATCGAGCGCACTTGTCCTTGTGCCACTCCCAACTGTGGGCGGTAATAGTTGCCTTCATCGCCCTCAGGTATTTCGATACCGCCTGCTTCGCGGTTGCAACCGAAGAATGTCTCGGTGGCAGGGTCGATGACATTGACTCCACCTATATTTATAAAGTAATAATGGAATCCAACTACCAAAGGGTCGGTGACAGCACACCAAACTCCCTGTTGGTCGCGACGCATGTCATATTTCTTTCCGCAGATGTCCAAAATGACGGAGTTGGCAGTTGGCGCTACCACTCTGAAATAAGCACGATGCTCTTTATCTATCTTGGGGAATTCATTGCCTGGAACAGTTGTTTCAGCTGTGAAGGCATCCTCAGGAACGGTGAAAGGTGAACGAACATGGTAGCCCATCAATTCCAACATTTTCTCACCATAGCGACGACCTAATTCTCTGTAGCCCGCAGCATCGAAATGAAGTTTGTCCGGACCGTTCGAACAGCCAGTTGAGGAAATAACCTGTGATGTATGGAGCGTCTTGGGTAATTCGTTAATCTGTTTGTTCATGGCAATGCACTGTCCTTCACCATTGGCCTGAACAACTTCGCCTGCTAACAATGGAACTTCTTCGGGTTTGAGTTGTAGGTCACCCAGCAAATGGTCATACACATTCTGTACCTTATTGGCCCATTCCGGATCCCCCGTGTTGGATTCGCCCTGATGCATCAAGATACCCTTGATGACACCATCTTTCTGGGCTTTCTTAGCAAGTGTAACCAAACGCTCGTAGGGATTGTCGTTGTAGGCTTTCAGCATACCGATCATCCAACCTGGAGCATTCTTTACATAATTCTTTATCTCATCAGGCATAAAACCTTCAATGCGGATACCGCCGATGGCTACGTGGATTACACCAACACGGATGTTTTCAGGAAGATTTTCTGTCAGTGTGCGTCCGAAGTAGTCAACAGGTGTCAATCCCGTATTGGGACGGCAAAGAGGTGGCAAAGCCTGACACCATTCGCCCATTTTGCGATTGCGTGAGGGATCATCGACTGCAGGCATCAGAAGGAATCGTGGACTGACGCCTTCCTTGTCCTGTGCTTCAGGTTGGGCAGCCCCCTCCATGTTCGACTGTCCGAAACAGAGGAAAATGTAAAAATTCGGATCTTGGGCGTGAATAGCCAGTGCCGCTATACAACAGATAAAGAGTGTCGTTATTTTTTTCATAACCTATATAAAAATTGTTTGGTTCTTAATTCTGGTGCAAATTTACCTATTTTTTATTACAATGGGGATGAAGAAATGAAACATTTACTTTGTCTTATGTAACATATGTGGACATTACAATTGCTATGTTACACAAAATAATCTTCGTGTTACTAATTTGCTTGCATTTTATAAAAAGAGGTGTTACCTTTGCAGTGCATTAAAAAAGAAGCATTAATCAGCTTAGGTTAGATTTGAAATATTTGATTAGTAGTTATGCTAGTTATGGTTTAGTTGAGGGGCTGACGTGAGTCACCCCCTCTTTTTTTGTGTCAAAAGATTATTCGTGCAGGATGAGTGCAGAACATGGGACCACCGTGGTAACGCTGCCTTGTAGCCGTGCTAAACCTTTCTCATTGATTTGTCCGTCTTTGCATACGATGGTGTAACTCCCCTTGGGAATCGCGACTCGCTGTGCTCGCTTAGAGGCATTGAGGATGACGATGATGGAATGCCACTCGTCTATGCCGCTAAGGTCTTTTAAGCGGAAGGCAACAACAGATTCGGGAGTGTCGAGGAACTCCAAATGCTTCCTAACTAGTCCGGCACTGCCTAAACGGAAAGCCGGGTGATGCTTTCGAAGAGCAATCAGATTTTTGTAATAGGTGAAAACCTCCGGGTAACGCTTTAGGTTAGACCAATCCAAACGGTTGATGCTGTCGGGTGACTCAAATGAATTGTGTACCCCTTTCTTGTCTCGTAGCAGTTCTTCACCGCTCAGCATGAACGGCACACCTTGAGAGGTGAATACGGCTGTTTGGGCGAGGAGGTCCAGTTTGGTGAGTAGGGAGTGGTTGGTGGTGAGTGAGGGTATGCTCGTGCGCAGACGGTCAACCAGACACATGTCATCATGGCAACTTACATAACTAATCATCTGAGTGGGTTCCAATGCCCAAGGCTCTTTGGAATAGTTCACCTTGGTCATGTCGATTTGGGGATGCTGAACCGCACCGGCGATGCCGAATTTCAGACTCTCTTTACAATCAGGCGCACCCCCTAACCAACCACATTTGCTGTCGTCAGAGAAGGGCCCGCGCAGCGCATCACGTATCTCATCGCTAAATGCTGCTATGCGGGACATCTGTGGAATGTTTGCCTTCATGCCTAATCGTTCGTTGGGCAGAGCGCAGGCTCCTGCACTCCATCCTTCACCGTAGATGAAGATGTTGGGGTTGATGGCATCCACCTCCTTGCGGATAGCATTCATGGTCTCTATGTCGTGAACTCCCATGAGATCGAAGCGAAAACCGTCGATATGATATTCGTTAATCCAGTATTTCACACTTTCTATCATAAAGCGACGCATCATCGGCTGCTCGGAAGCTGTTTCATTGCCACACCCCGAGCCATTGCTATACGAACCATCAGCAGTCTTGCGGTAATAATAGTCAGGATAGGTACGTTGGAAATTGGAGTGTTCAATGTCGTAAGTGTGGTTATAGACCACATCGAGGATGACGGAGATACCAGCCTTATGAAGTGACTGTACCATCTGCTTGAACTCTCTGATGCGGCACAGCGGGTCGTAAGGGTCAGTAGAATATCCGCCTTCAGGCACATTATAGTTTACAGGGTCG